>Lana_p2__coassemble_215_pt1 | contig 43909 bp, 39 predicted proteins | sample Lana_p2__metabat2_low_PE_019 | metagenome-assembled genome bin Lana_p2
AAAGGTAGATACTTTTTCTATAACCACCAAATATTTCCGAGAAAAATTTCAAGAGGAAATCTTTGCAAAGATACGGAAAAAGTACAAATCTACCAAATAATATGCTGAACAACATAGTTTTAACACATTCGAAACATCTGCGAAAAAAAATCGTTTTTTTCTGAAAGAACTCGGTAATATTCCAATTACTGAGCCTTAAATACGAGAAATGAATTATATCGTCCGCTTCTTTGCATATTTATTCTTCCGATTTTATAATGCTAAGGAAAATCCAAAGATGATGCTAATCGATTTTCATCATGACTTCATTTTATTTTCAACAGTACTTCAATTAATTTACGCCATGACTTCACTTATTTTTAGTTTTGTCTGATATTTTAAGTAATAGTACAATACATGCAGAATATATAAATTCAACCTATTATTAACGTGAGTTTGACGAACAACAACTCTCTATAATATTGATGGTTAGCAAAAACAGACAAATCTTTATCGTACTGAAATATAAAGAAAAACAAATACCAAACACTATGATTACCGAAAACAAAGGGAACATTCAAGGTATAGAACATTTTATAAATTCATTGTAAATCTCTTGGCCCTATAGCAGCATATTGCGGTTTTTCAAAGAAGCTACGCATCCAATCCATGTAACGAGAACAATTGACACACACAATTTACCTTATTTTGAATTCGTCGAAGTCACGTTAACACACAAACGTCAACTACTCTATTTTACTACATGCAACCAACACAAAGAAACACCTTATTATATATAGGTAAGCTTGCAGCAAGAATGCTGAATCAAAACAGCTACCTAAAAATCATACAACACACAACAGGATATTGTTCACTAATAAAACGAATCGTGCATCAAGAATACAAACAATAAAGATACTGTTATAAATCCAAGATTATAATAGGGAAATCTATATTTCATACTTTGAAATAATGGTTTCAAAGCTTTGATATATTAAAAAGTCACGTCCGACCCCAATTTATAACCTCATCAGCCATACTTTACAAATGCATAGAGACTGTTGCGAAACACCTTGAAAGTTTACAACTTATTTTTGCATCTCGATCCCTTACTAGAATTTAGGAGAAATGAAATAGTGTCCAGGCAAAAAAAGAAGTACACATAGACAATTCGAACTGTGTGACATACTCTTTTTTAAAAGAATCTCTACCTTCTGTCATTTTCTAAGAATAAACCAGACAGAGAGGCAGAGACTAACTGAGCGAAACACAAACCAACAAATCAAACAGACGAAAATAATCGCTCTCTAGTGTTTTTCAATAACATCCATTCACGTGTCAGATTAAACAAAGGCAAGTCTAAAGTATACATTTCATATAACACTATCGTTGTATTTCCTTGAAAACGACACAAAGCTACTCCACAAAAAGACATGTACTTCATCCATTTCATACCATTTCCAAAGAAACAAACAACAAAGTATACGATGCAAAAAAATACAAGAATTAAGCATTAAACAAGATCATCAGAGCAAAACTAACCATTACAAGAAACAAGCTCATGACAGGCTGAAAGCAAAACAGCATATTAAGAATCCAGAATCAGAAAGGTAAAGAATCAAAATAGCAGATACACCTTAATATAATATAGAAGATAAAATTTGCTTTTTGCTGACAAATCCTATATTTTTGCATTAACATGTATCAATATTGCTCAAACACAGATTGCATTATCTGATTTTTACAGAAAGAAAATGAAAGAATTCTTTAAAAATACATTATCTGCCACATTAGGAACCCTGGTAGCTTTTTTAATAATAGGAGTATTCGGGTTTATGTTAATCGCAACCATTATAATCGCCGGAACACCTGCGACAGCAACCATTACGCCTAACAGCATTCTAAAAATCGAGTTAAACGGGATATTGGAAGAACGGCACATAGATTCTCCATGGAACGACTTATTGGGCGAAGACTACCCCACCATCGGTTTAGACCAAATATTACGCAGCATCCAATATGCCAAACACGACAAAAACATAAAAGCCATCTATATAGAGGCAGGCATGCTAGGCAAAAGCAGTCCTGCCATGAACGAGGAAATAAGACGTGCTTTATTAGATTACAAAGAATCGGGAAAACCCATCATCAGTTATGGAGACAATTACACCCAAGGAAGTTATTACATCTGTAGTGCTGCCGACCAGGTTTTGCTCAATCCGAGCGGGCAGATTATGTGGCAAGGACTAGCATCTGAGCTTGTTTTTTATAAAGACATATTGCAACGAGCAGGCATCCAAATGCAAGTATTTCGTGTTGGAACATATAAATCTGCCGTAGAACCTTTCACCAACACAGAAATGAGCGAAGCAAACCGCAAGCAAGTTCAAAGCTATCTGAATTCCATTTGGGACAACATGCTTCAAGATGTATCCGTATCACGCAAACTAAAAAAAGACACTCTCAATCAATATGCAGATGCTTTTCTGACTTTAGCCCCTGCTACGGAAATGACAGACAAACAACTGGCCGATACACTGATTTATCGCGAGGACATTAAAGACTATCTTCAAGCGAAACTGAATCTTAAGAACAAACCACACTTTATCACACCCACAGAAATACTCAGCCAACCAACCCCTATTCCATCAAAAGACAAAATCGCCGTGTACTATGCGTTTGGAGATATCGTAGATGTATCCTCAAGCATGAGTTCTGCAGAAATTGCCTCAAAGAAAGTATGTCAGGACTTAGAAGAACTAGCAGCCGACAATCAAATTAAAGCTGTTGTTCTTCGCATCAATTCCGGTGGTGGAAGTGCCTATGCATCAGAACAGATATGGCATAGTATCCAAAAGCTTAAAAGCAAGAAGCCGGTTGTAGTTTCAATGGGAGGAATGGCAGCTTCGGGTGGTTATTATATGGCATGTGCAGCCGATGAAATCGTTGCCCTCCCCACAACACTGACAGGAAGCATTGGTATTTTTGGCATGATTCCCGATGCAAGTAATTTACTTAAAGACAAGTTAGGATTACATTTTGAAAGTGTCAAGACAAACCAGCATGCCGACTTTGGCACAATTTCGCGTCCGTTTAATCCCGGCGAGACAGCACTGATGCAACGATATATAGAATCTGGATACCAGCTATTTCTAAAACGTGTGGCAGACGGACGCAAACTGTCTCTTGAGAAAGTGGCAGCCTTGGCCGAAGGAAGAGTATGGACAGGACAACAAGCTTCAGGAAACGGACTAGTGGACACATTAGGAACTCTCCAAACAGCTATAGAAATTACAGCCAAACGCGCACATATAGATAATTATATCACAGAAACCTACCCGAAAGAGCAAAAATGGTATGAAAGTTTAATAGAAAGAAAACAAGGCTCATATCTAAATGCAACACTGAAATCAGTTTTAGGACATTATTATCCATCATTCTATATGATACACAAACTTAAAGACATGAATCCGATTCAAGCAAGAGTGCCTTTTGAACTAAACATAAACGAATAACATACCCAAAATATGGAAGGAGATTTAATCAAGATAAACGAATGGATGACTCCCCTGTCTTGGGTTTACGGCTTGGGAGTGTTCGTTCGAAACGAAATGTTTGATTTGGGCCTGCTGAAATCACGCAGTTTCGACATACCGGTAATCTCTATCGGAAATATAACCGTTGGAGGAACAGGCAAGACACCCCACACAGAATACCTGATTGAATTATTGCGTCATCACTTTAAAGTGGCAGTATTGAGTCGGGGATATAAGCGTAAAACTACAGGTTTTGTGCTGGCCAATGAAAAAAGCAGGATGAAAGACATTGGCGACGAACCTTTTCAAATAAAGGAGAAGTTCCCAGACATATATGTGGCAGTGGATAAAAACCGCTGTCACGGCATTGAACAGCTATGCAACGAAAATATAGCCCCCGGCACAGAAGTCATACTTTTGGATGACGCATTCCAGCACCGCTATGTAAAGCCCGGTATCAATATTCTGCTGATAGACTACCACCGTATGATTACAGAAGACAAACTGCTTCCCGCCGGACGTTTGCGCGAACCGCAAGAAGGCAAAAGCCGTGCCAATATAGTCATTGTTACGAAATGCCCACGCGATATCAAGCCTATGGGATTCCGTGTTATCAGCAAAGCTCTCAAATTATTTCCGTATCAGAAACTGTTTTTCTCAACATTCCAATACGGCAAACTGCGAGCCGTAGACAGCGAGAATTCAGACAGAGAGTTGTCTTCCATCACAAAAGACGAACACATTCTGCTGCTCACGGGTATTGCGTCGCCCGAACAAATGATTATCGACCTGAAAAGCTACACACACAACATCACATCAATCAGTTTTCAGGATCACCACTTCTATTCCGAAAAAGATTTGCAGCATGTTTTGCACACTTTTCAAAAAATCGAAGGAAGAAAGATAATCATCACAACAGAGAAAGACTACAGCAGGTTAAAAGACATAAAATTGCACGAAGAAATAAGTAAAAACTTGTATGTTCTACCTATCCAGGTGGAGTTCATGCAAAAACAAGAAAATACGTTTAACGAAAACATTATTGGTTATGTACGAAAAAATTCAAGAAACAGCATCTTGGCTAAAAGAAAGAATGCCAAGTAACCCTACTACAGCAATCATCTTGGGATCGGGATTAGGCAAACTGGCCGAGGAAATCACCGACGCACATAGCATTGCTTATAAAGATATACCCAATTTCCCGGTTTCGACAGTAGAAGGACACAGCGGCCGACTGATATTCGGAAAATTAGGCAATAAAGACATCATGGCTATGGAAGGACGATTCCACTACTATGAAGGCTATTCGATGAAAGAAGTTACATTCCCCATTCGCGTAATGAACGAGCTGGGTATCAAAACTCTTTTTGTCAGCAATGCAGCCGGTGGAACTAATCCAGACTTCAATATTGGCGACCTGATGATTATTACCGATCAGATTAATGCATTGCCCGAGAATCCATTGCGCGGCAAGAATTTCCCCAACGGGCCTCGTTTCTTGGATATGCACGAAGCATATAGCAAAGAATTGATTGGTCAAGCTTTGAGTATTGCCAATGAAAAAGGCATCAAGGTACAGCAGGGTGTTTATCTGGCAACACAAGGCCCTACTTACGAAACTCCGGCAGAATACAAAATGTTCCGAATTTGGGGTGCTGATGCTGTAGGTATGTCCACCGTGCCCGAAGTGATTGTTGCAAACCATTGCGGCATCAAATGCTTTGGCATAAGCATTATTACCGATTTAGGCGTAGAAGGCAAAATTGTGGAGGTAAGCCACGAAGAAGTACAGCGAGCTGCCGAAGCCGTACAGCCTATTATGGCCGACATCATGCGCGAAATGATCAACAGAGCATAACTACAACTCGTAAAAAGAGAAAACTTACGTACCATCCGAAATCAGGATGGTACGATTTTTTATAAGAAAAGACGAACAAACAAAATTCAATCATGCAAGAATTAAATAGAACAGAAATTGCCACATTGGGCGAGTTCGGCTTAATCAAACATCTCACTGAAAACATCGAGCTGAAGAATGATTCATCGGTATATGGTGTAGGCGACGACTGTGCCGTACTGAACTATCCTGCCGAAAAGCAAATTCTGGTTACAACCGACCTGCTTATGGAAGGAATTCACTTTGACTTGACCTATGTCCCGCTGAAGCATTTGGGATATAAATCAGCCATGGTAAACTTTTCGGATATCTATGCCATGAACGGCATGCCCAAACAGATTGTCGTTTCAATCGCCCTCAGCAAACGCTTCTGTATAGAAGATATGGAGGATTTTTACGATGGATTACGTATGGCTTGCGAAGCACATGGAGTAGATATGGTTGGCGGCGACACGACTTCTTCTCTTACGGGCTTGGCCATCAGCATCACTTGTATCGGCGAAGGCGATCCTCAAAAAGTAACCTACCGCAACGGTGCCAAGGAAACAGACTTGATTTGTGTCAGCGGAGATCTTGGTGCAGCTTATATGGGACTCCAACTACTGGAACGCGAAAAAGCTGTTTTTAACCAACAGCTGCAGGAAGCACGCAAAAACCAAAACAAGAAGCTGGAAGAGGAATTGCTGCGCGCACAACCAGACTTCAGCGGAAAAGAATATCTTCTGGAACGCCAACTGAAACCCGAAGCACGTCGCGACATTGTAGAGGCTTTAGCGAAAGCAAATATCAAACCAACTTCGATGATGGATATTTCGGATGGCTTGAGTTCTGAGCTGCTGCATATATGCACGCAAAGTAAAGTGGGATGCCGCATATACGAAGAGCATATTCCATTAGACTATCAAACAGCCGTTATGGCCGAAGAATTGAACATGAACGTTACGACCTGTGCCTTGAATGGTGGCGAGGACTACGAATTATTATTCACAGTACCTATTTCCGACCACGAAAAGATTTCGCAAATGGAAGGAGTTAAACTTATCGGCCACATCACAAAACCCGAACTGGGCTGTGCACTGATTTGCCGTGACGGCAGCGAATTTGAATTAAAAGCACAGGGTTGGAACCCGTTAAAATAGAGAATCAAAAAATATTTTTGAAAAAAATCCTCTAAAAGTTTGCGGATACAAAAGTTTTTCGTACCTTTGCATTCGCAAACAAGAAGGTGCCATAGCTCAGTTGGTAGAGCAAAGGACTGAAAATCCTTGTGTCCCCGGTTCGATTCCTGGTGGCACCACCTAAAAAACTCCGAAATACTTGATAATTAAGTATTTCGGAGTTTTTCGTTTTAGTCACTACAAAAGTCACTATTTAAATAGGGTGTCCAGTTCTACGTTCTCGTTTTCAGTGTTGATTTAACAACTTAAGATGTTGATTATATATAAACTTATCCTATCTTTGTCACCATATAATGGCAAAAGACATCTATTTGATAAACAGAATCAATAAATACAAGAATTAGCAAAGCGTTTTATCATGAAAAATATTTTCAAACATTCATTTCTTGTTGTAGCTTTATTATCATTTATACAAACGACGATTCAAGCTCAGACTGTTATTAGGCCTTATAATGAGTGGGAAGCAACTCAATTCGTTGCTGTGAGTGGACATCAACCGGAAGACTATGTCCTTACAGATAATAATTGGGAAATACTTTATAATTTACGCAAACCACATACTCAAAACGAGCTTCGTAATATGGGAATAAAATGTTCTGATAGCCAATTGTTATTGCTGGAAGTAGGAGGGTTGATTAATAGAGAAAAAGGAAAATGGAAATGTACCATTCCTATTCTTGATAAAGGACAGACCAACTCTTTGAGAAATCTTAGTAAGGAGATTGCAAAATCTATGTACTCAAAAACTAAGAATGATTTTGTTTCTCTTGTACACACAATAAAAGACATGGGATTTGAAAAAAATGCACTTTCATTGGTCTTTTCATATCTTTTGGATGGCAGAATGTGGACAAAGCTGGTTCTCTTTGATGATATAAATAACCATGCTGGTTGGAGCGGTTGTTACTGGGTTTTATATGAGCCACGCAAAGACCTGAAATTCGGAACAAATGGTTTCGGTGATATGAATTTAATACTAACCTATCTTGATAGTGAAGTTTCACCAAGCGCTAAAACAATGGATGACAGCGCAAATGAAATATCTAAATATGGAAAAATACACAATCCGCAACTTATCTCTAAACTCATTTCATACGGCTTAACAAATAATAATGGAGATATTCTATTTCCTGTGATAAAAAAACAGCAAGACCGTTTTCACCAAATTATTGAAAAATTAGTTGACTCCATTTCTTCAGAATTAAAAAACAATTGTAGCAATATAGCAACTCAATATGATATAAGTGAAGAAAAAACAGCAATGGTTATTTTGTACCATGAAGTCATGTGGTATTTAATGGATAATCTTATTCAAGATAAAGTGTTACATATTCCGGCTGTTTATAAAGACCCTGTACAGAATAAACAACGATTAAATGAGGTGGTTTTCTTTATTGAAGGTGGATTAATGCAATAGCCAACTTCAAGTCAGTAATTATCTCAATTATACTGCCAAACGCAATGTGGTTATAAATGTCCCAGTTAATACAACTTTGGCAATACATAACGTGAATTCGACGAATTCAGAACAATGCAAGCTGTGTGTCAACCGTTCGTGAAACATTGATACACGGCTTTTTTGGAAAGCAACAATATGCAGCAATACCAGCAAAAAGGTTAACAATAAAATTATATATGATACAGCCGCTTTTCAAGTCAACCACGATTGTCTTATATACATGCCCTTTGCGGACAGCAAACTCATCTATGCCAATACTTTCTACACCTTCAAGAGAAGGAGGAGCGTAATGATTTTCAAGATGGCGGGTATGTATTTCTTTGACGGTAACCCAAGATATGTCCAATAAATTGGCGGTATCTTTCAAGGTCATACCACGCAACAAATCAACTACATATTTTGCGAAACGGAGGGTATAGCCACAACTGCCTGTTGCAAAAGGTATAATTTGTTTTACAATCAGATGAGAAATCGCATAGCGTTAGTGTATATCGCTCACCTGAAAACACACTATCACGATAAACTGGCATTCAAAGAATTTGTTCGTCTTACAATAACCTACAACATAATTCGCAATAGTGAATATATGATTGGGAATAATGGAAATTTGGAAGAAATGGAACTATTTTATGCAGTACTTGAATCAGAAAAAGATGAAGATAACTATTAGCGGATACAGACTATCTGGAGTTTTTGACTGAGACGGATCGCAGATGCACAAAGTTCGGAGCAGATGCTGAAACACTCACGTCTTCCAGCATCTGACTCTTTAGAGTAATGCTAATGCGAGTGTCTGGTTTCAATTCCGAGCATTCTGTTTCTTTGGAATGATAGGATAAATGTTGGAGTTTCATGTGGGAATAACAGAATACCAATAATTACTTACAGTTCTTTGATATACATATTTGCTCAAATAGTTATGCCGATAGAAAAGTTTACATTTACAACAAGAAACCTTGATTATTTTACAGGTTCCACTGTATAACCTTGCTGTTTCAGCAGGTTCAAGATTCCTCTTTCCCCAATCAGATGACCGCAACCTACAGCAAAAAGCGTTGGTAGGCCGTGCATAATGGCAGGCATACTCTCTACCCATTTTGTATTGCGGTGATAGATCAAAGCATCCTCTTCTTCCGGAAGTGCATCCACAGCAGTACCGAATTTTTGGTTCATCGCCTGTTCTAATTGTTTCAAATCCTGCGTCATATAGGCAGTTGTCATGCTGCGGGCCTGTTGTTCCATATCGGCCAAGTGATTCATGCCGGCAAGCAACTGGGAAGCCTGGCGTTGCAGACTTTGAGAACCAAACAAAACACGCATCTGAAAATCCACCGTTTCCAAACCGGCCACCTTCTTTCCTTGCTTTTGAGCCTCCGCCTGACACCATCCGTCCAGCTGTTGCTGAGGATTAAATCCGGGGACTGCTCTCATGGCTATTACCACACCCAATTGCGTAGTGAGAAAGGCCGGTTTCATCTTATCCATCATCTTCAAGTCCATACCCATGAGTTCTTTCACCTTTACGGCAAGAGAGTCGTATTGTGCAGGGGTATATAGCATGTGCAAGGTGGTATCGCCCGGCAAGAGGATGGCTTGCTGCATCTGCTGCATGGCAGCCGGAGTCTGCATTTCTGCCATGACAATTTCTCCGTATACTTGTTCTACGTCGGTCATCGCTTGCTTAAACCCTGCAATACTATCCAATATAGATAGAGGTGCCAAATGATGCGTTCCTAATACATAAGATGCCTTAGGCAGATTCTTACCGGAAACTTTCCATAACAACTGGGCATTGGCGCTCAGAAATACGATGCATAAAAGCATCACCATCGTTGAAATTCTTTTCATAGTGTAGTATTTCTTTAAATAGTTTCTTCATCGGACAAGTCTTTCTTCAACTGATCGATTTCCTGAATCAGTTCATCGTTGGTACGTTGCATCTTACGGTATGCCAACAGCCCAATCCCCAAACCAAGCAGTCCACCAATCACTGCAAACGTAGAAAGCATAAAGGCATTTGCGCTACTTCTAAATACTTCAAGGACAAAAAAAGATAGCCATATAATTACGAGCGGAATAGAAATTATTTCTCCCTTTTTTCTTCTTTGTTTCATCTGTACCAAAGTTTGACGGGCTGTCAGCAAATCGGCTTCCTGCCACTGATTATTTCCCATCTTATTGATTACCATACCGCATATAGTATCCAAAACTGCAAGCAGCACGGTAGATACATAGAATAGTAAAGACACTTGTCCTTTGCTGTAAAAAGTCTGAAAGCATAAAATAATTATCGGCAATCCCAGGAAAAACAGCCAATAATAGTATTTGTTGATGCTCTTCATCTTGGTTTTCATGACCGTACGGAATAGGCGTTCGTTGTTGATTTCCTGAGATTTCAGTTTATCGGTAAGGATGGCAAACTGCTGTTTCAATTCTTCCATGTGATCCATTGTATTCTTTTCCATAATGATTCTTTTTTTAATTATTCGTGCATGTTTTTAAGTTGCTCCCGAATGCGGGAAAGTTTTACGGATACGTTCTTGGTAGAGATTCCTACGATGGCGCCAATCTCATCGTAAGGCAGATTCTCCAACCAGAGTAGGATAATGGCTCTGTCGAACGGTTCCAGCTTGTTGATGCGGTTATAAAGCATCTTGATTTGTTTGGATTCCTGGTCCTTCTCTTCATACAGGTCGATGTCGATAGTCAGAGGAACTGTGTTCCGTTGTCTTTTCTTGCGGTCGGATGAAATGCAAGTATTCAGACTCACCTTGTAAATCCAGGTTTTCAGTTCGCTCCGGTGTTCGAAGTTGCCGAATCCCTTCCAGAGGTTGATCGACACCTCCTGATACATATCCTCTACTTCCTCCTTATCTTTAGAGAACATGAAACATACCGTGTAGATGGTTGTCCGGTAGTCATGCAGCAGCTGTATGAAGACGGCTTCTTTCTCTCCTTTCTTTTCCATTGTTTGCCATTTTAATTGGTTTCTTTACCTGTTAGACGCACGATACATCTGAATCACTACAGAAAATTTAAAAAAAATACTTCGGCAAGTAAAATTACCGAAGCATTTGTTTTATTTGTGTCCATGTCTGGTCAGAATTTTCCACCAGCTGGTGCAGGATACTACCCATTTCCAATACAGTCCCTGGCTGAGAATCAACCAAATCATTGCTCCGTAACTACGCAGAAGTTTTGTTTCTAACAACGGCATAATCCATGCAAAATAGACAACGCTAACTATTAGCAATACTAAGAACAAAGTAAGCAGCACAGAACAAGCTGCCACCCAATAATTACTCGTATTCAACAGTTTCATTTCACTCGTATTTTTCTTATTAATAATTCCTTTCCTATATCCTATTCTTGTTTATCGTCATTCTCCTTTGAGGATGTAGAAGATACATAATATATAGTGGCTGCACAACAGCCTATGGCCATTCCCACTGCAAGTTTACCCATGGCGGTTCCCAAAACGGTGCCGAAAAGCATACCCCAAATCAGACAGGTTGCATAACTCTTTTTCTTCATTTTACCACAATTCTATTACACGGTTAAATCCTGCTCTTCCTGCATCCGGATGCCTAATTTGAACAAACAACAGATAAACAGAAAGAATACTCCTATCAACATGAAAATCAAATACTGTTGGCTGCCTTCACTGCTAGCTGGAGACAAGTAATGAAGAGTCATCAGCACCAACCCGTTGACTTCCAATGTCGCTCCGATGCCATAAATAAGATTGGCATTCTGCAGAGTGAATACCTGCTTCCTGCGTACATTACGCATCATCAGAATCATTAAAATTCCACAAATCATAAGAGAAAGCAGCGTAATATTCTCCGGCAAGATTTGCCAGATAAAGTCGGGCGTATCGTCTTTCCCCAACCGGTAACATAAAGTAAGGTTACGGATAATAGCCGAAAAAATGCCGCAACCGGCAATAATGCCTAAGCAGCACATGACAAATGTGGCTTCGTCTGCCGAGTATTTCTTTTCTATCCACTTAAATTTCATAATTCTCTTGTTTTAAAGGGTGATTAACTTCATTATCTACTATTCTGTTAATTCTCAGACGGCAACTGCATTTCTTAAACAGTCAGGATACCGTGACTGAGCCTCAAGTTTCAGTCCTGCAAATGTGAGTTTCGCTCAAGGCAAACAGTTTCCCAATGAATTGCTGCAAATATCAGTGATGTTACCAAAGTTTTCATACGATTCTATTTGTTAAGTTATACTTCAATTTGACTAATCTCGATATTTAATTATTGTTTTTCGATATGCAAAGAAAGTATTATTTTTTTAATTCACAAAAAATATCAGAAATTATTTATTTGCTTTAAAAGGAAGACTTAACCGTATACGGTCATGACAGAACTATTTTTTCTATCCAATCGAAGAAATGGCATACAAAAAATGCTGTTTGTATGCAACTATACAAACTGTCACATTTTGACATTTTGTATAGTTCACCCTACTGAACAGGACTTATTTCCAGCCTGTGGGATGGGTGAAGAAAAATATGCCAGCCACAGCGACCCAAAATCAGCACATCGCACTGATACATTGCGCAATAAGGCTGTTTTTAATGAATTTACAACACGACCAGATAGAAGCGAAAAAGCCTTGTTTTTCGGTTGATAGCCCTTATTTGGTAAAACTTCCTTACTTCCACAAAAACTTAACATGGTGTCTTTTTAAACTTACCATGGTGTTTTTTGAATTATCTCATGTCAACTTTCCAAAATCACCATGTGAAGTTTCTGAATATATGCGTTAATTATACAGTTTTGCGCCCATTATTATGCATAATTATCCAAAAACTCTTCCAGAAGAGGATTTTTTGCGAAAGTTTGCGTCAGCAAAAAGAATGTATTTTGCTACATAATGCAAGGAGAACCAAGGATTGGAATGCTTTTTGAAAGATGCTTCACAAACAAGATGAAACGGTTCATAATCCTCGCCTTCGAACCTTCCGCACCCAATGCTTGCGTGCTGCTGCCAACCTACTGCTTATGCTCAGTTACAAAGCAGACTTTGTCTCATTCATCGGAAATCGTGAGATGAAACAAGAAAAATCAGTCAGGCAAAGAAGATGAAAAGGCGAGTTGACACAAACAAGACTTTCTGGCCCAGGGGAGTTAGCGTTTGAAAAAAGAAAACCCGAAGCACATTATAATAAGCCTTCGGACAAGAAATATATAGGCCATGTTGTTTCACCGGACAGCAATTGACGAAAGGAGCTAAACAGGTTCTAAATGGATTCTAAACGGGTTTTAAACAGCGTTTAAATGCTGTTTAAAACCCGTTTAGATGTTGTTTAGGAACAGGTCGAAAAACGGCAACCGCCGCAAGTGTCCTTCCAAGAAAGAAGGCACCTGCGGCGGTTGTTGTATTCCGCAATCAGGAAAGCCTGTTGCGGCTTTTGTTTCGTACCGGGCGAAAGGAGTTCTTTAAGAAACTACTACCTTTTTGCTGTTGACGATATAAACACCCTTAGGCATTTCTACTGTTTCATTTCCTTGAATTTCGTGCTGATACATCAGACGGCCTTGCAAGTCAACGATGCTTACCAGCTGTTTCTCTGTAGTTACGATACGGATCTGTCCGGGAGCACCATAAACATCTAAGCTCTTTGCAGCCTCCTGGCTTTCTATATCCGTACTGATTTGGTCTTTGGTTTGGTAAACACGAACCCAGTCGAACAAAGTTTTGTATGTAAAACTTGGATCTGGTTTGTGTGCCCAACTGCCGTCACCCACACTCTGGTTCAGGATAAGATAGAACTTCTGATCAAAAGGCCACTGACCATTTTTCAGAGCATTCTGGTCATTCTTCTTTTTGGCATAAGAGAATACTTTTTTACCATCGAGATACCAGGTCAGCAAATCCTCTGTCCACTCAAAGCCATAGATATGATATTGGTCTGCCTGTGCATTATGAGCATGGGTCTTTACCGGGTCGTTTGCATGTCCAAGCGTATTGCCCCATTTTGAGTGAATAGTATGATGCGACTTATTATCTGTATTAATCTGCTCCCAGATATCAATTTCGCCACATGCAGGCCATCCACCCACAGGATTTGCCGGCATCATCCAGAAAGCCGGGAAGTTTCCGGTATGCGGATTTGTCACCAAACGTCCTTCCACCTTACCATATTGGAATGAATACTTTCCGTCGGAATGGATAGCACCGCTCAGCATTTGCAACTTATTGCCTTTATCATCTTTTTCCTCATCAAAAGGATTGGCCAGACACAGAGCCTGGTACTTTCCGTCCTTAATAGAGGATGTCAATTCGCGTCCTTTTGTTGTAGAGGCAATAAAACGCGCCCATGTTGGATGCGACCATTCCCGATAATTCCATTTTGTAAGGTCTACCTTACCGTCCTTTTGGTCAAACTCATCGAAGAACTGAAGTTCATAGGCTGCAGAACCGTTGTTTTCGTAGTTTACTGTGATGCGCACTTCACCGTTTACCATTGATGCCGGCAATGTAAAGTTGCTTACTTCTACGGTTTCTTCCTTCCACTGGCGGTTTCCTTTGATAAACTCGGCTCCATCCAAACCATGGCCGTGACGGATGGTCATGGTTTGAGCTTCATAACCTTCGGCCGCAGGTATTGGCAGAATTTCTAAAGACTGTCCAAACGGAACATTCTGTGGCAATCCTGTATTATTTGCTCCAACCACCGAGCCGTTCTTTGTTTGAATGTCGAGTGCTGCCTTATCGGCATGTACGTTCAACAAGAAGTCTACTACATAGCCGCCGTTATCGTTAATCTGATTCTTGCCGCCCTCGCTCCATTGTCCGGCCGGGTCGATATTCGACCAGTCGATTTTATAACGGGCACGGTAATTTCCTGTCGGCAAATTGGCAGGAACTGTAAAAGCAGGAATGCCTACCGCAATACCACCGGGAGTGCTAATATCCTGGCCCAAACTGTTCTTTCCGTTGTAGTGAGAATAAGCTATCAGTTCACTGTTGATGGTAGGTCTGCCATCAGGACCCAATTCACTGATAAACTGACCGTCGTTATTTAAGTCTACAAAAAGATAACCATGCATGGCGCGTCCGGTATAATCTGTAGTTGTAGTCACCTGATCACCGGGCTTGACAGATACTTCGGTGTCCATCATGTCACGATACACCAAATTGTCGCCGCTGTTGTCCAATGTCACTGTGCTGCTGTGATCTTGACTGGTTGCCATTGTAAAGCTGTTCAACTTACGGTCATTTCCCGGACGGTTAACCTTTAATGACTTGTCGAAATTAAGTTTATAGTCTTCGCCGGCAACATCTCCTGAAGTACTTCTGAAATATGGAGTGATTTCTACGTCACCATCTATGTATTCTGCAGGTATTTCGTAGGTATTATCCTTCACGAGATAACCCGGAACGAGCACATCCGTAAACTGAGGTGTATCATAGTGCAAGCTGTCCTCAGTGGTAATATTTCCGTGACGGATCAAGAAGTGAGAGAACACGAAGCCGTTTTCCGGACGAACAGTTACCGTATAGGGTTTTCCGAAGGCTATCTTCTCTTCTGTCAGAGCCGATCCGTCTGCTTTCAATACATCACCGTTCAATCCGCCACTTGTACCGCGCGAACCGCGTTTGATAGTCACTTCGTCGCCGTGAATAATCAAGCGGGTATCAACAATAGCACCACCGTTGTCTATAATAGAGTTGTTCTGTGCATCCGAGCCGCCCGGATTTACGTTGTCCCAGTCAACCTTATAACGCAAACGATACACGCCTGGTTTCAAGTCACTCGGAATGGTAAAGGCAGGAGGATTGATGCGATTACCGTTTGGCTGGCTGTTTCCTGCACTGTCTTTTCCTTTGAAGAAAGAATAAGCCACCAGGTCTTTTCCATCCGTAATCTCATCTCCTTCTGTCGTTACGTTAAAGCGTCCGTCGATATCTTTATCCAAGAATACGTAACCGCTCATCCAAGCACCCTTGAAATTGAATGATGGAGTCACAGTTTCTCCTGCTTTGGCGGTAAATGCTTTATCCAGTTTCTTGGTATATAGTTTCTTGCTCTCTCCCTGACCTACTTGGATGGTTTGTGTCTTGCCATCTGCAAGCAAAGAGATGCTTGTCAGATTACGGTCGCTTCGCTCTTGTTTCGCCTCTTCATCAAAATTAATATTATAATAAGTGCTGCTGAAACGAGGAGCTGCAGAGTTACTCAACTGAATATCGTCCATGTAGAACAAAAAGTCGCTGGTGCGGTTGTGTGTAGAGTTCAAATCAGGAACGATAAGCAGGTGATGCAATTCAGCACCCGGATTGCCGCTGATAGGGAATACGGCGTCAAACCATTTGCCCTCCCCTACCTTCGAGATGCTTGTTTCCCACAACTGCTCCGTCATGTTGCTCTGTCCCGGACGGTCGGTACGCTTACCCATACCTATCAACATGAAGCGTCCCGGTTCGGTTGTATATACTTTTACATGGATATATTTTTTGCTCAAAGACAACGGAATAGGCTTTTCCAAACTGATTAAAGCACCAAATGTGTTGCTTCCATACTGAGAACGCTGGGCACCCAAAACTTTAGCAGAGGTATTTGGGGCAAAGCCTAAAATGGGGTCTTCGGCTGTTAAAGGGTTGTTGCAAACTTTAATGTTACCTTTGAGCTTGTTTTTTCTGAAAGGAGAGTTTTCCCAAGTGTCGTAAATACTTACGCTGGTATATCCTTTATTGCTCTCAAAGTCGCATAAGATATTCTCGGTGTCGGTTTGGGCTGCCATTCCCAATGGAAAGAGCAAACCGGCCAGACTGATATATTTTTTAATATTCATAAGTGTATTCAATGGAGTGATTAGTAAATAGAAACAGTGTGAAGCAACGGACAAGCCTTTGCATCGTTAATCGTAATCTTTACAACTTTAGCACGTACGCCGGCATCGTAGCTGTTTGAGGTACTGCCGTTAAGCGGAATGATACGCTTGTATCCAATTGTGGTTGTCTTAATGTCGCCACCACGTTTTGTAAAGTTGGTACCGTCTTCACTGGTTTCGATGGTAAAGCTCTTTACACGCTGGCCCAAACGGATAAATTCCATCATAGATACATAATGAATGGTTTGTGGCTCATCCCAAGTAAAGGTTAAGGTTGCAGAAGTCACACCATCGTTTGTTGCCCAATAAGTTTCTTTCTTATTATCTTTCACATTGTTGGCCTCGTATTTCACTGTAGCTCCATTGCTGCGAGTTTCAGAAGCCTCAACATTTGCCGTTAAAGCTAAGTCGTTGCCTAAGCGAGCCTTTAACATGTCGCCGAGTTCTTTCATGCGGTCTACTGTCTGCTTTGGCAGTGAACCGCTCTTGTCTGGTGGCAAGTTCAAAATCAAGGTAGCATTGCGTCCTACTGTTTCGAGATACATTTGGAACAAGCGTTCTGTTGAATGAATGCCTTCTCCCTCGTGCCAGAACCATCCTCTGGTAGTTGCTTTGGCATCGCTCTCGCCTGGGAACCATTGCCAGCCATTTTCATTACCATACTCTCCGCCACCCATGGCCCAGTTGGTTTCACCGGCCCATCCAGCTTCATTACCAATCCAGCGGGCTTCGCCTCCTACACCCCAAAGGATGATATTCGGACACACCTTATGAATTGAGTCGCGCAAGTTAGGAATGTCATAATAATAATCAGCATTCGGAATATCACGGTTTCCACGTTTACCGCCATAATAGCCGCTACCTCCGCGTGCTCCGTCAAACCACATTTCAAACTGATCTGACCCATAGGAAGCTGCTTCGGCACATTGTTTCAAGAATACATCATTAGTATAAGTTGAGGTGTAGTTGCCTTGGTCATCTTTTTCACCCCAATACTGGCTGTTTCTGTCCCAAGGAGAGATGTAGAAACCATATTTCATGCCCAATTCTTGGGCTGCCTTAGAAAAATCTTGTGGAATATTGGTTTTCTTCGCATTTGCATTATTGGAAGAATGTGCATTATGGTTTGTAGTCTTAGTTGGCCACAGGCAGAATCCGTCATGATGCTTGATTACGGCAATACCGCCCTGCATGCCTGCAGACTTGGCTGCTTCCAGCCATTGTTTTGGATTAGGAACGGCTGTCGGTGCAAAGCGATTCACGTCTTCATCACCATTACCCCACTCCAAGTTGGTATAAGTATTCATACCATAGTGAAAGAATGCATAAAATTCTGTTTCGTTCCATTTCAGCTGACGTTCGCTTGGAACAGGAAACACGGGACGTGGCGTATTTTCAGGATTATCACATTTTTCCTGTACTAATTGGAAATCGCCTGCATCCTGTGCATGTACTGCCGTTGGTGTAGCTGCAAAAAGGCACAATGCGGGCAGTAAGGTTGAAATTTTCTTTTCCATGTTAGATTGATAAGTTATAATAAATTGTTAGGTAATTTTAGGTATTGTATAATAATTCAATGCAAATATAAGCAAACTAATGCAAAGACAAGAAGATAAAGAGTTATTTTTGTGATAGAGTCCTATCTTTATGCAGAAAAAAGAGAATGAATCTATAAAAAAGCCGGGAGTTATACCCACATAACGGTACAACTCCCGGCTTAAGACATCTACAGGCTTAATTTGCCTTTTTCTGTTTTAATAAAATATCTTCTATAGCTTTCACCAATTCATTTTCCGGCAAGGCTCCCATTGCCACTTGTGGCGATTCGTTCATGGGAATAAACAGCAAGGTTGGTAAACTGGTTATGCCAAATGCAGCAGCCAAATTCCGTTCCTTGTCAGTATTTACCTTATATATAACTATACGGTCATTATATTTGGCAGCCAAACGCTGCAATATGGGCGAGAGCATACGGCAAGGACCACACCAATCTGCATAAAAATCAACAATGGCAGGCTTATTGCCTTTGTAAACCCATTTATCGGGATTGGACTTGTAATCGTACACCTTACTCAAGAACTCACTTTCAGTGAGATGAACTACTGTGGCCGAGCTTGAGTTTGTATTCGTCTTTTTATTATCCTCTGAACCAGCTACAACCGGCAATGGATTTTCTTCTACAGAAACACTTTCTGATTTTTTCTCTGTTGAGCAAGAAGTGTTGGCCATAGCTCCTGTTGTAAGCAACAGAGAAAGAAACAACATCTTATATTTTCTATTCATAGAATTTAATTTCTTAATTAAGCAAACTCTAATAGAGCATGATTAGGCTGACACGATAGGCACAATGCAAAAAGCTAAGGAAAAACCACTGCCGCTATACCTGAAAACTAATTCCATACAGTTGCTACAGCGGTTTGACACGCTTCTAGCCAACCCAATCAATTAGGGTTTCAACAAAACATTGTTAATTGCATCCTGCAAGGCATTCTTTGGCAAAGCTCCTTGAGCCATCTGTGGCTTGTCATTCATCGGAACAAACAACAAGGTAGGAATACTACGAACACCGAAGAGGGCAGCCAATTCTTCCTCCGAATCAACATCAATCTTATATACATCTATTTGTCCGGCATATTCCTCAGCCAGTTCTTCCATCACCGGAGCCAGGCGTTTGCATGGACCACACCAGGTAGCATAAAAGTCAATCAAGGCAGGTCGTTCACCTAAAAACTTCCATTCATTGGGATTTGCCTCATAGTTTGCCACTTTCTTCAAAAAATCCGCTTTGGTCAGATTTACAGCTTTCATATTCGTTCGTTTTAATTTTGTTTATAATCATTTTCTGTATCCCACATAATCAAGCATTTCATTAAGTGATTTCATGCAGGATCAACCTATTGGTTTCACTCCACAGAAACAAGGCTGCAACATTTTCGGATGTCATTTCCATTTGTTTCTGATGCAAAATTAGCAACCTATAAGCTCAATGGCAAATGCTTTTTTCTATCTTATGATTGATTATATCTATGATTGAATGAATAACACATAAGGATATTGATTAACTTTGCAGCAAAAATCAGTATTCTTTCTAAACATATCTTTATCAATCATCGTATTAACAAACTCAATCATGAAATATACTTTATTAGAAAATCAAGGATTTCCCAAAAAACTGCTCTACACATTGGCTGTCATTGCCGGTATTTCTGTTGCAAACTTATACTACAACCAGCCCTTGCTCGATGTAATCCGGGAAGAACTGAACTGCTCAGAAATAGATACCAACCACATTGCATTGTTCACACAAATCGGATATGCCTTGGGACTCTTTTTTATCATACCTCTGGGTGATCTGTACAGTAGGAAACGCATCACACTCACCTGCTTTACTCTGCTTGTTTTTTCGTTGCTTTGCATTGCATACGCAAAAAACATATTCTACATTCATGCTGCATCGGTCGTAACAGGTGCTTGCTCTGTCATCCCTCAAATCTTTGTCCCCCTGGCAGCACAATATTCTGAGCCGAAGAACAAAGGACGAAATGTGGGCTTTATCATATCCGGACTGCTCACGGGTATCTTGGCTTCGAGAGTAGTCAGCGGATATGTAGGCGACTGGCTGGGCTGGCGCGCGATGTATATCATTGCTGCCGGCATGATGCTGATAGCTGCAGCTGTTATCTTGTATGTACTGCCCGACACGCAAAGCAATTTCAAGGGGAAATACGCCCAATTGATGCGCTCGCTGGTTCAGTTAGTCAAAGATTATCCGTCATTGCGCATCTATGCCGTCCGGTCGGCTCTGGCTTTTGGCTCTTTTATGGGATTGTGGGCAACCCTTGCTTTCAAAATGGCCCAGGCTCCCTTTTATGCGGGAAGTGACGAAGTAGGAGCTTTAGGACTGTGTGGTGTGGCAGGAGCGCTGTCTGCTTCCTTTGTTGGACAACTGATTCAGCAAGTAGGCGTACGACGATTTAACTTCATCGGTTCCTCCCTACAAATAATAGCATGGACTTTATTCTATTTTGGGGCAGACCATTATGTATGGCTCATAGCGGGCATCTTGATTATAGACATCGGCATGCAGTGCATCCAACTCAGCAACCAAGCCACTGTTTTTGCGTTATGCCCCAGTGCTGCCAATCGAATCAACACCATCTTTATGACAACCTATTTTCTGGGCGGTTCTTTCGGAACGTTTCTTGCCGGAGCTGCATGGAGTGTATGGGGATGGAGCGGAGTGACTTGTTCTGGCATTCTGCTCGCACTGCTGGCTATGGCTGTGACGCGCTGGAGCAAATGCTAAACCTGCATTCCTTACACCTTATTATATATAGCAAAACAGAGCCGTAAGCCATTCGGAACATGTCCGATGACTACGGCTCTGTTTGATTTAACGGCTTTACACAAATAATAATTTGCTACAGAACGGGCTGTAGCACCGCATCGGATACAAAGGACATCAAAACAATCCTTGACAACCGTTATAATTACTCAGACAGAACAGGTGTTGCCGACTGATACAACAAAGCTTGCAACTCTTTCATGCCAGCCTCGTCATTGCTAACTTCTACTTCCTCGCCATTCGGGGTATAAACAATCAGCGTTTTGGCTGAATCACTCACACGAAACAGTTTGCGGCTTGCACCCTGATACTCGCAACTCCACTCTTTGTTCTTATCATCAAATACCAAACGCATTGAATCATCGCCACTCTCGTTGCTGATAAAATAACCGCCGTTTTCGGCTTTCACTAAATATACTTCTCCATTACTACCAACAATACGTTGTGTGGTATTGGCAGCAAGCAGCTTCTTGCCACTCCAAAACTCAATGGTATTCAATACAAACCAGTCTACCGTAAAACAAACTCCATAGACGGGAGTCAGTAAGATTCCCAAAAAACCGTTCAAGAATTTATGGGGTGTTGCACGCTGGTTCCATGATGAAAACTTGTTTAACAATCCAAATGATCCTATGCATGACGTATTGCCCAGACAAATGCAAAATGCCAAACAGGGAATCAACAACATTCTTTTTCTCATAATTTTAATGTTTAGTTTCGTTTAATCAAATAATAACCGTTAAGTCTAGCTGAATTACAAGGGCAAATGTAGCAAAGAATTATTCAAAATGCTAATTTTTACAGCCTTTTTCATCCGAATATTTGTAGAGACGTTTGGTTTTGTACAATAAATCCATACTTTTGCAGATATGAAAACTAATGTCTAACATAATCTATACGAACATGAAAAGAATCTTCAAGCTTACATTCATAGGCGGCATTCTGCTGTTGTTTTCCGGTGCACTTCAGGCACAGACCGAATTATATAAAAAGATGTCCCAAACAAAAAGCATTGAATCGTTTTATTATACACGCAATATGTTAAACGAAAGTTCATTCAACGACTTTGATGATGCGTCTTTTAATTTCATGAATTTGGACCGAAACAAAATCCAGAATATTGAATACCTGTCGTCAACAAAACGAAGAGCTATCAGAAAGCTAAAGAAAGCCTACTCTTTTGAACTATGGGCACAAAACGAAGCCGAAAACAATACAAAAATGCTCTTGCAACTGAATCTCCTAAAACAGAAGATCAGTATTTTTCAATTACAGGATTTTTCTTACCGAATCGTACTGGACAACAAAAAACGCTTTACCATCATGCATATCCAGGGTCATTTCCTAGATAATGACGTGATGAATTTAATAAAGCAGTAATTTGAACACAACAATCCCCCACCGAATCCTTTTTATGTAAAGAGTCGGTGGGGGATTGTTCGTTCTAACAAGTATTAGAGCTGCGCTACATATTGCAGCAGTTCATATACACCGCTGCATAAGCCCAATGCAAGAATACCTGTAAGGCAGATGCCCAAACAAATAGTACTCATCGGTCCGCTTTTGAAAGTGGGAACCGGATTGTCATTTGGATTGATATACATTGCCTTGACTACCAAGAGGTAATAGTACAAAGAAATAATCGTATTAATCAAAGCCAGGAATACAACTGCATAATGTCCTTGGTGGAATGCGGAAGCAAACACAAAAAACTTGCTGAAGAATCCGGCGAACGGAGGTATGCCGGCCAAAGAGAATAAAGCCAGTGTCAGAACGAAAGCAAGACGCGGATTGGTCTTATAAAACCCGTTGTAAGAATCTCGGTCCACCAAGCCTCCCGTATGTTGTTCCACATTGGTAATAACACCAAAAACTGCCAGGTTTGCCACAATATATACCACCAGATAATATACCAAGGAAGCCATTCCCTGTGCATCACCCGCCAATACTGCCAGCAGAATATAACCAGCCTGGGATATACTGCTGTATGCCATAAAGCGCTTCAAGTCTCGTTGCAAGATGGCAAAGAGATTAGCTACAGTAATAGTCAATACAATAACTACACTGAGCAACAGACTCCAGTCGTCTACCATCGGACCAAACACACGCAGCAGAATATTCATGAGTGCAAAAGCTGCTGCTCCTTTAGATATGACAGACAAATAACCACTGATTGGGGTCGGCGCTCCTTGATAGGTATCAGGAGTCCACATGTGAAAGGGAACCAAGCTTAATTTAAATGCCAATCCGGAAAAGAAAAACACCATGGCAAGAACCTGAAGCGGTGTTCCGGTCAGTGCATGTTCAATGTCAGCAAAGTACATGGTGCCGACAGTGCCATAAATCAACGAGAGTCCATAAAGCATCATGCCAGACGAGAACATGGCACTCATGATAAACTTGGCTCCTGCCTCGGCACTATGGTGCTTGTATTTGTCAAAGGCCACCAAACAAGCCATCGGAATGCTGGCCAGTTCGAGCCCCACATAAAACAACAGGAAACTACCGGCACTGACCATGAAATACATTCCCAAGAGCGTACTGAACGTAAGCAGATAAAACTCGCCGGCTTTATGACGTGTGTCTTCTCTACGAATCCACGGTCCGGCTTGAAGTATTACGAGCAGTGTACCGATTGTCAAAATCGTTTTGACTACGGAAGCCATTGGGGTAGAATGATACATGCCACCAAACAGTTCCTCATTTGACATGGTAAGATTGGCTAAGATATGTACAATCAACAAACCAAAAGCCATAAACTGAAGGATTCGGTGGTTGGGTTGCCTGATAATTAGGTCGCCCAGCAATAAGATGATGATGATAAATGAAAGCATCACCTCGGGTTGCATATGTAATATGGTTGCTAAATCCATTTTTACTTCGTATTAATATTTGGAAAAAGTAGAAATTACTGTATGATATGAGATAGAATTGGTTCTACACTGCCGCTGATTACGTTGCTCACCCAATAAGGCGCCATACCTAAACCGGCTACCGCAAGAACCAGACAAATAACGGCAAATCGTTCATCCCAGGTTGCATCAGTAAGTTTCAGATGTTCTTGATTGGTACAAGTGCCATACAGAATCTTGCCTACCACGCGCAAAATATAAACGGCTGTAATGACAATACTTGTTGTGGCTATGATAGTACAAACACGATGGAATATATCTGTATGCTGGAAAGAACCGACAAATACGGTCATCTCTGCAATAAAACCACTCAAACCGGGCAGTCCGAGATTTGCCAAACCGGCAATAACATAACCAACGGACAGGAATGGCATGATTTTCATCAGTCCGTTCAACTGTCGCACATCACGTGTGTGGGTTCTTCCATAAATCATACCAATCAAAGCAAAGAAAAGGGCGGTCATCAGTCCGTGACTCAACATTTGCAGGATAGCACCGGTACAACTTACACGAGTCATCATAAGCAAAGCAAAAAGCACCAAACCGCAATGACTTACTGATGAATAGGCATTTATATATTTTAAATCGGTTTGCGATACGGCACTAAAAGCACCATAAACCACTGATATCGTAGTTAAAATCAGAAAAACATCTCCCCAGGCGGCCAATCCTTCGGGCATGAGATACATGGCTATACGGAAACAACCATAACCTCCCAGCTTCATCAGCACACCAGCATGCAACATGGATACAGCAGTAGGTGCAGATGCGTGACCATCCGGACTCCAAGTATGGAATGGGAACAAGGCACCCAACACACCAAAGCCTACAAAAATCATAGGAAAAAAGATGCGTTGCATCTCAACCGGTATATGCTGATCTACCAATTCCAATATATTCATGGTTGTGGCTCCAGAACCATAATAGATACCTAAGATGCCCATCAGCAGAAAGGCCGAACCACCCATCAGCATCAATGTCAGTTTCATTGCAGCATATTCTTTCTTGCCGCTTCCCCATACGCCAATAAGCAAATACATAGGTATGAGCGCCACTTCGTAAAACAGGAACATGGTAAACAGATCGGTCGAGATAAAGAACCCGAATACTCCGACACTCAACAGAGTAAACCACAGGAAATATTCCTTTGTCATAGGCTGGATGCGCCAGGAAGCAAACGTTCCGGTGAATACAATAATTGAGCTGAGCAAAAGCATCACCACCGAGATGCCGTCTACGCCCACTGCATAGTGAATATGCAAAGGGGCATACCAACTGATACTGTCGGTAAATATCATGGCGTCGGTATTGCCTGCATTGCGTGCGGAAATATAAGCATAAACAAGCCATCCTGACAAGGCCAGCAACAACGTAGATCCTCCTACCATCACTCCTCGAACTTGGTTTACGCTGCGGCTAATCCAAAGTGCAAGGAGCATCACCAATGGGATTCCTACAAAAAGACTTAATATATTCATATTATTTATTTCTTTATCCGTATAACGGTTGTACAAATAAGCTTGCTTGCTTCCTGCAAAAACCGATACGGTTCATTAAAATTTATCTTTGATAGATGCCGATTTAAAAACCGATTATTTCTGATAATTAAAAGCATAAAAGCATCAGTGTCAGAACCAGAATACCTCCCAAGAAGAAGTATGTGTAGGTCTGTATCTTACCATTCTGAATCGGTTGCAATTCTTCTCCTAATGCATTCGTTGCCCAAGACATAAAGTTGAGAAACTGATCAATGACATGACGGTCGAACCATGCCAATGGTGCAGAAATGCATCTGAAAATGATTTTCTTGGTAACAAACAACCAAGCCTCATCCATGTAAAATCGCTTGTAAGCAGCACGATGCAATTTGGGAAATGTTCGCTGCAATGCTTCGGCCACTGGTTGATTGCTGCGCAAATACATCCAAGCTGCCAAGACAATAGACAAGATAGCCACAACTACACTGGTCACTGCAACCCTATTATCTAAATGAATATCGTAGGACAGGCCGTTGGCCGATACAAAATGTCCGAAAGGAAGGAAACCGGCCACACAAGTGATGGCTGCCAATATCATCAAAGGCAAGGTCATGGTAAGAGGGCATTCGTGAGGCTGATGCTGTGCATGCCATGCTACATTCTCTTTGCCCCAAAAGATATTAAAGTACAAACGGAACATATAAAATGCAGTCATACCGGCAATGAAAGTCATGGCCCACCCCATAAACGGACTGAAAGCGAAGCATGCGGTTAGGATTTCGTCCTTGGAAAAGAAACCAGAGAAAGGCGGTATTCCGGCAATGGCCAGACAGGCAACAAGGAAAGTAATATGTGTGAGCGGCATATATTTGCGCAGGCCACCCATGGTACTCATCTCATTGCTATGAACGGCATGAATGATACATCCGGCTCCAAGGAAAAGCAATGCCTTAAACACAGCATGGGTTAAAAGATGAAACATCGAAGCCATATAACCAAGTCCACCGTGATGCGGGTCGATTGAAGTACATACTCCCAAAGCCACCATCATAAAACCTATTTGTGAAATGGTCGAAAAAGCCAGCACACGCTTGATATCGCTCTGCACACAGGCTACAGACGCTGCATAAAAGGCTGTAAACACTCCTACATACGCTACCAAATGAATCGTATCTGGAGCATAGTTCATATACAACGGAAAAAGGCGTGCCACTTGATAAACTCCGGCCACTACCATAGTAGCTGCATGAATTAAAGCCGACACGGGTGTAGGACCTTCCATTGCATCGGGCAACCATATATGAAGTGGGAACATGGCGCTTTTACCGGCACCTCCGACAAACATCAAGCCCAAAGCCCAAGGCAACATAAACCCTCCTTGCATTAATTGCTGTTCTTCTACTGAAAAAGAGAATGTTCCTAAATAAAAACCATAAATCAGAATACCGATAAGAAAACCTAAGTCGGCGAAGCGGGTCACGATGAAAGCTTTCTTAGAGGCAGCGATTGCTTCGGGTTTGTGGTAATAAAAACCGATAAGAAGATAAGAAGAAACACCCACTAGTTCCCAAAAAAGATACATCTGAAAAATATTGGTGGCTACCACCAATCCAAGCATAGAAAAAGAGAAAAGCGACAAAAAAGCATAATAGCGTTGAAATCCGCGTTCTCCCTTCATATAACCGAAAGAATAAAGGTGTACCATCAAACTTACAGTCGTCACAACGACAAGCATCATTACCGAAATCGGATCGAGCAGGATACCCAAATCGATATGCAATGAATCTGTAAAGGGAAGCCAGTTACACTCAAAAGGAATGACCGGAGCGTAAACACCTTCAGCTGTGCGCGGGGCACTGAAATAATCAAAAGCCGCTATATAGGAGAGAGCGGCGGCAACACCCATTGCCATAGTTCCAATGACACCCGCCAGGCGGTGTGACATTTTCATACCGGCCAAAGCCAGGATGAGAAAACTCAGCATCGGGAGTACCATGATGAACAAAGTATATTCCATAAACGAAGCGTTCAAAAATTCTTAAAAGTTTTAATAAGTTTGTGCTTAATAGCCATTCATTCATCCGCTAACCTTTGAGGTCTGAAATATCGTCGGTGAGCACTTGTTTCACATTACGATATACATTGATGATGATGGCGATGGCTACTGCTGTTTCAGCAGCTGCGATGGCAATGCCAAAGAGGCTGAAGAAATGTCCTTCGAGTGCTTGCGGAAAGAGATACCGATTGAACACTGCAAAATTTATATTCGTAGCATTGAGCACCAATTCCACTGAAATAAGAATGGCCAGCAGATTTTTTCGGGTGAAGAAACCATAAATGCCGCAGAAGAGCATAATCGTGCTGACTACGAGATAATGTATCACATGAATCTCCATGATGTTATGTCAAAATATAATAAATGTTACTTGGATGTTATTTCTGTTTGCGTGCGATCATAATAGCTCCAATCATACATGCCAGAAGCAAGACACTGACTACCTCAAAGGGTAGAACAAACTGATATTTGTCATAACCAATCAACGCATGACCCACTTCTTCGGCAGGCAGTTCCACTCCTTGTGGAATGGTCACTAAGGCAAAATGGTTGCTGACAAGCAAGAATATCACAAGAGCTGCTCCTGTCAGACAGGTGATCAGTACGGTAGCCATACGCGCTTTAGTAAGCTGTTGCCGCATGGGACGGTCGGACTGTGTCAGCAATATGGAAAATACATAAAGCACCACAATACCACCGGCATATACAATAAGCTGTACGGCGCCCAAATAGGTATATCCCAACATAGAATAAATACCGCCGGTACCGAAAAGCACAAACAGCAGATAAGTGGCCGATCGAACGATACGTCCGGTAGTAACAGCCATGATAGAGAAAATAATGATGACAGCCGCCACAACATAAAAGGCGATGTCTAACAAAGACCATTCCATAATCAATCTTGTTTAGGGGCATACGATGAGCCCTCGTTGTTTAACACCAAAAACAGTTTTTCTCTCTGATATACGGCATTCTCAAAATCGTTTGAGAAGCGTATGGCACCATGCGGACAGGCATTGACGCATAACTGGCAAAACATGCAGGCACCCAAATCGTATTCGTAGCGAACAAGACGTTTTCGTTTCTTTCCGTCTTCATCAACATAAGGTTCCGACACTACTTTAATTGTATCGTTGGGACATGCCATCTGGCAAATGCCGCATGCCACGCAATGATGATGATTTGCGGCATCATGTTCCAAAACCAAACGAGCCCGATGTCTTTCGGGTATGTGTAGCGTAGTGTGTCTGTTCTCTGGATACTGCTCCGTAACAGAAGGCTGGCAGAATACTTTGATAGAAGTACGCATACCTGCCAACAGGCTTTTAATCCCGCGCAAATAACCGCTCAAATAATCACAAAAACCACTCATATAATTCTAATATCATATTACTTTAATGAATAAAAAAGGAAAAGTGCAACGATGCTTCTCTAAAAACGAACACTACGCATCAGAGCACGAAATCGAACACAACGCATACTGTCATCACCAATAGAATAAGCAAGGAAAGCGGCATCAGATATTTCCATTCCAGTGTGAGCACCTGATCAATGCGCAAACGCGGGAAAGTCCAACGAATCCACATCAGAAGAAATACTACGGCAAATGTTTTGCCTACAAACCATACGACACCCGGAATCAAGTTCATCACTTCATTAAATCCCTCAACGCCCGGAATATGCAACGGCATCCATCCTCCTAAAAACAGAGTCACAGCAATGCCGCTTGTGACAAACAAATTCAGGTATTCTGCCAGATAGAAAAAGCCAAAGTGCATGCCCGAATACTCTGTATGATATCCTGCCGTCAGCTCTTGTTCTGCTTCTGCCAAGTCAAAAGGACCTCGGTTCGCTTCGGCATTTCCGGCTATGAGATACACAATGAAAGCGGCGAATGCAGGCAGATGTCCCCGGAATATATTCCAAAGATGATCTTGACGCATCACGATTTCTTGAATATCCATCGACCCGGTGAGCAGCACCATCGTGAGTACCACCAAACCGATTGACAATTCATAACTGATAATCATCGCTCCGCTGCGCACGGCACCGATAATAGTATACTTGCTGTTACTGCTCCATCCTGCAAGCAAAATTCCCAGTACACCGATGGACGAAGCTGCCAGCACGAAGAAGATTCCAATATTCATGCGCAGAATCTCCGCTCCTTTGTTCCAAGGCAGACAAGAGAAGGTGAAGATGGAAGCCAAGATAACCAAAAAAGGGGCCAGGTTATACAAAAAACGGTCAGCACCCTTTAAGGTAATTATCTCTTTGGTGAGTATTTTCAGTACATCGGCAGGCACTTGCAGCAGTCCGCCTTTGCCGCCCACTCGGTTCGGTCCAATGCGACACTGAAAGCGAGCACATACTTTTCGCTCCATATAAATAAGTACTACAGCAAGCACGGCATACAAAATGATGATGAGCAATCCCACAGCCAATCCTTCGATAAGCACAGCTGCCCATTCTGGCATACATCCCACAAGCATACTGTGGACAGAAGCATTGAGATGCGCCACATTATAATAATCCAAAAAAGAATCTTTCATGAAATATGTATGTAAAAACGATCAATATAATCAGATATTTTAAAAGCTATCGGTCTATATCCGGTATTACGAAGTCTAATGTTCCGCCAATGGCTATCAGGTCAGCAATCTTATTGCCCCGACAAGCAGTATCCATAGCATGAACCAAAGGCAAACCTGTAGAACGGTAATGCAAGCGATATGGCGTTTTATCACCATGGCTTTCGAGCATCACACCAAATTCTCCGCGACTGCTTTCTACCGATGCGGAGAAATTTCCTTCCGGTACTTTGATAATCGGTTTTGTTTTGATGCGAGTCTCGCCCTCTGGAATATTATCAATAAGCTGTTCTATGATGTGGCACGACTCCATAATTTCGTCCATGCGCACCATATAACGCGCATAGCTGTCACCCTCTGAATAGATAATTTCTTTAAAGTCCACTTCGTTATATAAAGCATAAGGATGATGTTTACGCACATCATTGGCCCATCCCGAAGCTCGTCCCGTTCCGCCGGTTGCACCCAAGCCGATAACTTCTTCGCGCGTGAGTATGCCAACCCCTTTCAAGCGAGTAATAGCTATGACATTCTCCGTAAATATATGATGATAGTCACTGATTACCTGACGCAAATGATTGATAAACTCCTTCACCTTCTTTTGGAATGTCGGATACAAATCTGCTTGCACACCACCTATAACATAATAATTCTGAATCAGACGTCCTCCAGTTGTTTCTTCAAATATATCAAGAATCATTTCCCGCTCACGAAAGCCGTAGAAGAAAGGAGTCAAACCGCCCATATCCATAGCTAAACAGGAGAAGAATAGCAGATGCGAATCGATTCGCTGCAACTCGTCCATAATGGTACGGATGTATTGGACACGACGACTCACCTCCAAGCCCATTGCCTGCTCGATACACATGCAGAGAGCATGACGGTTGTGATGTGCACTGAGATAATCCAAACGATCTGTCAATGCCAACGTTTGCGGGTAAGTAAGACTTTCGTTCAATTTCTCTATGCCTCGGTGAATATAGCCCAAAACAGGGTCAATGCGACAAATGGTTTCTCCATCGAGCGAAGTACGCAAACGCAGTACGCCATGAGTTGATGGATGCTGCGGACCAATATTTACCACAAAATCTTTCTGGTCGAAGAGCACATGACTACATCCTTCAACCGTACCGTCTGGATTCAAATAATATTCTGTAGTGACATCCGAATTTTCCTCGTTATCCATATTCAGCGGATTGGAATCCATATCATAATCCTTGCGCAGGGGAAATCCATTCCAATCCTCTCTCAAAAACAAGCGGCGCATATCAGGATGATTCAAAAAGCGGATTCCAAAGAAATCATACACTTCGCGCTCCTTAATTTGAGCTGTAGGCCACAAAGCACACACACTGGGCAACCACGCATTCTCTCTGTCCGGGCAGCACACCTTCAACACAATGCGCTCATAAGTTCTGGTACTTTCCATATAATATAAAGCACCCAGACTCGTTTCCCAGTCCATACCAACCACATCTCGAAGATAATCTACAGGTGTCTCGGGATTGTCGTGTAATGCCTGAGCCACTCTAAAAAAATCTTCGTGTGGAATCTGCACCACGGTATCTCCGGTTTCAGTCACCACAACATCCGCACAAATTGTACGAATCATATCTATCATATTCATATATCCAAAAAATAAAATAGTATCATAATAATTAAACTGAAACAAAATTACTCGGCATCACTACCTTCTTCGGTAATCCCCTTGTCATGACGGTTCAAACCGCCCAAGAAGCGTTGCACCTTAACCTTGCGTTGCAGCTGCATCAAACCATAATAGAAAGCCTCGGGACGCGGAGGACAGCCAGGTATAAAAACATCTACGGGGACAATTTTATCAATACCGTTCACCACATGATAAGACTTGCGGAAAGGGCCGCCGGAAATGGTACACCCTCCTACGGCTACAACATACTTAGGTTCTGCCATCTGATCATACAAGCGTCGCAACACGGGGGCCATCTTGTAGGTGATTGTTCCCAACACCATAATCAAGTCAGCCTGACGAGGGGAGTTACGCGTAACCTCAAATCCAAAGCGAGCCATGTCATACCGTGCAGCTCCTAAGGCCATAAATTCAATTGCACAGCAACTGGTTCCGAAAGTAAGCGACCAAAGAGAGTTGCTGCGTCCCCAGTTAATCAAGTCATCTGCCGTTGAAAGTACTACTCCTGCACCATCACGGTTCAATTGTTTTACCAGTTGTTCCAGATAATCATTGTTCTTAAACTCTTCGTACTGCATGGAGCGTACGGCCGGTTTTTTTTTCATCTCCATTGCAACGCTCCTTTCCGCCAGGCATAAGCCAAGCCCAAAATCAGCACAATCAAAAAGAAAGCAATACTAATCAGTGCATAAACACCCACTTCTCGGGCTACTACCGCCCAGGGAAAAAGAAAAACTGTTTCGATGTCGAACATCAGGAACAGAATGGCAAAGAGATAATACCCCACTCTAAAGGGAACTTGAGAACGTCCGCGAGTAGGAATACCGCATTCATAGGGCTCTGCTTTCTGCTTGTTGTAGGAACTAGGTCCGATGATACGAGCAATGGACATGGCAAGTACCACAAGTGCCACTGCCGTGAGAATCACGACAATTAAAAATGTAAAAAACATGATGTTATAAAAATTATGTTATACGAAATCAACCCGACGGGCGGAACTGAATCCAACAACCTACGGGAATAGATACAGCGTCACGCTGCCACATGAATCATGTATATGGCAGGGATTAAGACTAATAAAAAGGAAATAGTTGAAAGAATTAAATAAGAATATGTCTTAGTGCAAAGACATAATAGCGCACACCGCGCACTTGAGGAGGATGGTGTGTAAAAGGAGAAGGAGCCTTGCGCACCCCATAGAAAACAACCATTGCCAGCAACAACCACAGCAGACGCTGGCATTTGTCTTGTGTGTATTCAGAAGCATCTCCCCATCCAATAGTTGCCGGACGGGCATCGTTATTGGAAAGGATGTAACGCAACTCCTTTTCGGATGGCGAAAGGGGTTCCGAGCAAGTGGCTTGATGCACTTCACCATCAAGAATTAAGGCCGCAGACTCCCCGCGTTCCGAATCTTGCGGAACGACATGCTCCTGGCTCTGCACCTTGAACACAATGCCGAGGAGAAGGAGAAGTAGAAAGTAAATATAACGGCTCTTGAACATTCTTTTTACCTAAAAACACGGCAAAGGTAATCTTTTTTTTTGGAAAACTCGTATATATTAAACGTTCCGTAACTAGTTTTTATACGTGTTCTTAAAATTGAATAAAAAAGAAACATCATAAAGGATATATGCACGGATTAAACTAACTTTAGGAACAAATCTATTTAGAATAGGATATTTACTTAAACAAAATCTTATGGAAAAAATCATCCGCAAAATAGGCTTAGTGGCGCATGATGCCATGAAAGCCGACATGATTGAATGGGTTCTTTGGAATTCGGAGAAACTGATTGGACATAAATTCTATTGCACCGGAACGACCGGTACATTAATCAAAAAAGCACTGGAGGAAAAACATCCAGACATCGAATGGGATATTACGCTTCTGAAATCGGGACCGCTGGGTGGCGACCAACAGATTGGCTCACGCATTGTTGACGGAGAAATTGACTATTTATTTTTCTTTACCGATCCGATGACCTTGCAACCACACGACACGGATGTTAAAGCACTGACACGTTTGGCAGGAGTAGAAAACATTGTATTCTGCTGCAACCGTTCTACTGCCGACCACATCATCAGCAGTCCGCTGTTTACAGATCCAACCTATGAGCGTTCACGCCCGGATTATACTTCATACAGCAACCGTTTTGAAAACAAACCGGAGATTGTGTCACATGCAGTAGAGAATGTAAAGAAACGCAAACGCAAGTAATAAAACTACAAAGCGCTGAAGCTGTAAGTATAAGAATCATAACTACAGCCTCAGCGCTTTGTACTTTCCAATCATTCCACCAGACTTTCATCTGGTGTCTTCATCATTTTTATTCTTCCACGTAGGCCTTCTTAAGAACAATCTCTTCTACGGGACGGTCTTTGCGTGTTTTAACTTTTTCAATAGCCTCAGCCACCTGAATACCTTCGATTACTTCTCCAAAGACGGTATATTCTCCATCCAAATGCGGTGCCCCACCCTCTTTGGAATAAACAGCCTTTTGCTGTTCATTAAAATAAGCCGGCGGATTTTCAGCCACCATTTTTTCTGCCTGACGCATGAGTTCTTCCTTCAGGCCCATATACTTTTCTCTGTCGCCCGAACGACGTAACAGAAAAAGTTCCTTCATTCTGCTGCGCGACAGGGTGTCGTAACATTCATCCACCTTGCTTTGGTAGATAGCTTGATGCAGCTGCATCAGTTGGGCACCATCGTAGGTATGGCCGGTTACGATATAAAACTGTGTTCCGCTGGACGCACGTTCCGGATTGACATCGTCTCCCATGCGTGCCGCAGCCAGTGCTCCTTTTTTGTGAAAATGCTTGGGATATACAATTTCTGCCGGTATGGTGTATTGATATTGTGTCGTGTCTACAGCAGGCTTCATTCCTGCCGGTTTCAGTCCCGGATCGCCTGTTTGGATCATAAAATTGCGAATCACACGATGAAACAGCACATTGTCGTAAACACCTTCTTTTACCAACTTGACAAAATTATCCCGATGCTTGGGTGTGTCTTGGTACAGTTTTACACGGATGGCACCCAACGAAGTTTCAAAGCATACAATAGTTTCTTTTTCCATATTTCTTTTTTGGTTACTGCATCCTGCCGCCACTACCATCAGGGAGCAGAGCAGGAACATACGAATCACTTTCATAATAATAACATGTCTACGGTTTTTATTTTGCAAAAATAGACATAAAATGCCAATCATCTCCATTTTTTTGAAAAAAAACCGGAAGATGCAAGGACTGTCTTTCCGCAAATGCAAATTAAATACTGAGATAAAGCTTGGATATGGGACTTAAGTAAGAATTAATGCGTATCTTTGCATTTCGTAAAAACAGATGTAGATACTCCTTATTTTTTATGAAAAGATTCTTGAAATGGACTTTATGGATTATATTCAGTCCTGTCATTTTATTCGTTATCCTCTCTATATTATTATACATTCCGCCGATTCAGAAGTCGGCCGTGAATGCAATAACCTCTTATCTGTCTGAAAATACAGACACAAAAGTTTCCGTAAAGACACTCCGTCTGTCGTTTCCGCTCGACCTGAAACTAGAGGATTTTCAGATGCACGACCGCAGTAACGGCCTGCTCGTTGGGGTGGAATCGCTGATTGTTGATTTGCGCTTGTCGCGTTTGTTGCACGGCCAAGTGGATGTCGAAGGCATCACTCTGAACCAGGGTACAGTCGATACCAAAAAAATCATTCCGGGTGTTTCCATTAAAGGCATGGTGGGACGTTTCTTTGTCAACTCACACGGAATCGACCTGAAACATACAGATGTATTGGTCAATCGCGCCCTTCTGGAAAATTCGGATGTACAGATTCTACTAAACGATTCGACGTCCGAAGATACCACCACAAGTGGCCCGGTCACCTGGAAGATCAGACTAAAACAGATAAACATTGACAACACCAGCATGCATCTGAGCATGCCAGGCGACACGATGCGTATAAACAGTCGCTTCAAAACAGTTTCTCTCAAGGACGGTTTGGTCGACCTTGAAAAGAATCTCTATACAGCCCAGCAATTCCGGCTTGCGGCTGACAGTTTGAAATATGAAATAACGACAGCGCCAGCCATCGCTGGTTTTGACTATAACCATATTGCATGCAAAGAGGCTTCTGCTGCCATCGATTCCATCAGCTTTAATCTGGAGCCGATGTTGCTCCATGCTTGTGTCAAGGAATTAACCTTGAAAGAAAAAAGTGGCTTGGAAGTGACCAAACTGCTGGGCAACTTGAAATTAGACAGTGCCGGTATTCAGTCGCCACAACTGACACTGGCAACAACAGACTCGCATATCGAAGCGGCCGTAAATATGATTTGGAGTGCCGTAGATGCTACTGCACAGAATCCCGGAAACCTGATGGTACGCCTGTTAGGCCGAATCGGCAAGCAAGATTTACTTCTCTTTACCGGCGACCTGCCCAAACAGTTTGTTCAGAATTACCCCAATAAACCCATGAACCTGCGCCTGTCGGCCGACGGAAACATGCGGCACATGACATTGCAAACTCTTAAAGTGGAGCTGCCGGGAGCATTTCAGTTAAAAACAGAAGGCGAAGCCTGGAACCTGACAAACCTAGACAGCATCCAAGGTAATGCGCTTATTGACGGGCAAACTCAGAACATCAACTTTGTGAAGGCGCTGGCCGGAGCTGACGGAATGAACAGCCTGGCACTGCCACCGCTATCTCTTAAAGGAAAGGTGGGCATCAACGGCCAACGCTACCAAGCAGATTTGTGTCTCAACGAACAGGAAGGCGCTGTGACAGTCAAGGGGTATTTCGACCAAAAAAGAATGAGTTATCAAGGTAATATAAAGGTAGACAAACTGAATTTGATGCACTTTATGCCTCAAGACTCGTTGAGCTATCTGTCTGTCTCTGCCCAAGTTACAGGAAGAGGCACTGACTTCCTGTCGCCATACACCAACCTGAAGGGAACTCTCTCGCTGGATTCATTGGAATATGGCAAATATCATTTAAACAACATAAACCTAGATGCAACGCTGAATAAGGGCGAAGCTGTAGCCACCTTGAAAGGACAAACGGCTCTGTTTGACTTGGATGCCGGACTGAAAGCGCTCATCAACAGAAAAAACATTACGGCAGAACTGAATATGGGACTCAGTCAGGTGGATATGTATGCACTTGGTTTGTCAGAAAAGCCGGTTACCACAAGCTTGGAACTGAGCACCAAAGCAGAAACAAACTTGAAGAACCAGCACGAGCTGAAAGCCAGCATCAAGAATATCTCACTCACCACTCCCGACACCGTCTATCCGGCTAAAAACATCTACATGATAGCAATGGCATATCCCGATACCACGTATGCTTACCTGGCTAGCGGTGATATGTTGCTGAATGTCAGTGCAAGAGAGAATTACAACCAGATAGGTGTGAAAGCAGCCAACTTTATGCATGCCTTGAACGAACAGATGAAACGGAAGCACATTGACCAGGACTCACTGAAGAGCCTGCTGCCTGCCGTAAAACTGCGCATTAAATCTGGAAGAAACAATCCGGTAATCAATTATTTGTCCACCAGTGGCTATCATTTCCGGCAGATGTATCTAGACTTAAACAGCGACCCGCAAATTGGCATCAACGGCGAAGGCCATGTTTACGCACTCAACACCGGAAGCATCTTGATTGACACAATTCAAACGCGCATCTTCCAGGATTCAACGGGAGTCAAGCTGAAAAACCGCATCAAGAACGGTCCGAAAAACAAACAAATCGTATTTGAATCGCTGTTGGACGCTTATCTGCATTCCACAGGAGCCGGTGCCAGCATCGTGTACTACGACGAGAAAAGGAAAAAAGGTGTTGACTTAGGAGCCATCGCTCATATCGAAGACTCCGGCGCACGCATTTCGCTCTATCCTTCGGAACCGATTCTGGCATACAGACGATTCAAGCTGAATGCAGACAACTTTGTCTATATGGACAGTAACAAACGCATAAAGGCCAACATCGACCTGCAAGCAGACGACAGCACCGGCGTGCAAATCTACAGCAACAACAACGAGCATGCCCTGCAAGACCTGACTGTTTCGCTGAGCCATATCAACCTGGAAGAACTGACTTCCGTAATTCCATACGCTCCGCGCATCAGCGGTTTCCTGAAGGGCGACACGCATATCATTGCCACAGAAGATGAAATGTCACTCAGCAGCGAACTGGAAGTTGAAAAAATGGCCTACGAAAAAGCACCTTTGGGCAATATCGGACTCAGCCTTATCTATATGCCCGACGAAGATGGCACGCATGCCATCGATGCAGTTGTGGCACAAAACAAGAAAGAGGTGGCGCAGCTGGTTGGAAGCTATACAAGCAACGGAAAGAAAGAAGCGCTTGATGCCAATCTGAGTTTATTGCAATTCCCGCTGTCGATGGCCAACGGATTTATCAGCGAACAGCTGGCCACACTCCATGGCTATGCCAATGGTGTGATTGCTCTGACAGGAAAACCGGCACAACCCGAAATTAACGGAAAACTCGAGGTTGACTCGGTTGCAGTCAAGTCGAAAGAATACAGTTTGGCTCTACGAATCAATAAAGACTCAATCAAAATCAAAAACAATATACTCAACTTTGACAAGATTGACCTGTATGGTTCGAACAACAATCCGCTCACCCTGGACGGAACCATTAATATGCGCAAGCTGGACAATATCCGACTGGACTTGAACATGCGTGCCAACAATTTTGAATTGATCAATGCTGCGCGAAACAAAAACGCAAGTGCATACGGACGTGTGATGGTCGACCTGAATACAACGCTCAAGGGAGACATGAACGACATCGTGATGCGCGGACAACTGAACGTGCTGGGCAGCACCGACGTGACTTATGTGCTGAAGGATTCTCCGCTCACGGTAGAAGACCGTTTGAGCGACTTGGTTACATTTACCGATTTTTCCGACACAACGGCACATGTACAAGTTGACCGTCCGCGCCCGATGAATATCGACATGGTCATGGTTATGAACATCGACCAGGCTGCTCAAGTTCATTGCCTGCTCAGCCCCGACCGCTCGCATTACATCGACTTGGAAGGCGGCGGTACACTTACGCTGGTATATTCGCCGGACGGCGATCTTCAGCTGAACGGACGCTACGAAGTAATCAGCGGAGAAATGCGTTACTCACTGCCCATCATTCCACTGAAGACTTTCACCATCAAGAGTGGCAGTTATGTGGAATTTACCGGAAACATACTGAATCCGCGATTGAATCTGGCTGCTACCGAGCGCATCCGAACTACCGTTACAGAAAACAATGTGCCGCGAACCGTAAGTTTTGACGTGGGTATTGCCATCAGTCAGACATTAGAAAACATGGGACTGGAATTTACCTTGGAAGCTCCCGAGGACATGAACGTACAAAACGAACTGGTTTCCATGTCTGTGGAACAGCGCGGACGACTGGCAGTTACCATGCTGGCCACGGGTATGTATCTGGCCAACAACAATGCCAACAGTTTTTCTACGTCCAATGCATTGAATGCTTACCTGCAAAGTGAGATTTCAAAAATCAGCGGCAAGGCTTTGAGCACCATTGATCTTAGCATCGGAATGGAAAATTCAACCTCTGCATCGGGCAGCAACCAGACCGACTACTCCTTCCAGTTTGCCAAACGATTCTGGGGTAATCGTATCAGTGTGATTGTCGGCGGAAAGGTTTCTACCGGACAGGATGCCGAAAACACAGGACAGACACTCATCGACAATGTGTCGATAGAATATCGTCTGGACAACTCAGCCACCCGTTATGTGAAAGTGTTCTACGACAAGAGCTACGAATCACTGCTCGAAGGCGAGATAACAGAAATGGGGGCCGGCTTGGTGCTCCGCAAAAAAACTAACAGATTGGGCGAATTGTTCCTGTTCAACAAGAAAAAGAAAAAGAAAGAGGATATACCCGTACCCGTAAATGCAGAGAAGTAAAGAGTCATGATGAAAATAAAAACTATTGTTTATATCTTGTGTGTCTTGGTGGTGGCCGGATGTTCCACCACCAAGAACATACCGGAAGACGAAACACTCTATGCCGGTATCAAGGAGATTGCCTTTGGCTACAAGGCAGGCACCAAGACGAAGAAAAAGAAGAGCAAAAAAGAAAAAGGAGTCATCACGTCCATTGCCGATGCTTATAAGACTGTAGATGAGATTTTGATTAAAAGAAACGCTTCCGTTCTGCAAAAAGAGGAAGTGAGCAAGGAAAAGCAAGATTCCATAAAAAAGGAAGAAGCGCACGTAAAGGCTGCCTACGACAAGGCAAAAGAGGAAGTAGAAGCCGCTCTGGCATACGCCCCGAATGCCTCACTCATGGGAAGCTCTTCAGTGCGTCACCCCTTCCCGCTGCGCCTGTGGATTTACAACAGTTTTGTCCATGCCAAGGGGAAAATAGGCAAATGGATTTTTAACCAGTTTGCAGCCACACCGGTTTTTATCAGTACGGTAAACCCCGAAGTGCGGTCGCTGGTGGCACAAAACACCTTGCGCAACTATGGTTTCTTCTCGGGCACAGTGACACACGAACTGATTGACATGAAGAACCCAAGAGAGGCAAAAGTATCCTACACCGTGATGCCGCATCACTTATATCGCCTGGATTCAATTGCCTATCTGAAATTCTCGCCGGGCGGAGACAGTCTGCTGCGAAAGAATATGCACAAAACACTTCTTAAGAAAGGGGATGCCTTTAGCGTTGTCAACCTGGATGGTGAACGGAACAGACTGAACAGCTTGTTCCGAAACAATGGCTATTACTATTACAAGCCGGAGTATATTGCCTATCGGGCGGACACAATCGCCAAACCCTATAAGGTGCAGCTGCAGGTAATGCCGGCAGGCAACATACCCAAAGCAGCACAAAAAAAATATTATGTGGGAAAAACGAGGATCAACATCTTCAAACAAAACAACTACAATCTGACCGACTCGCTGGAAGAGGGAGATTTCAAGATATTCTTCTCTGACAAAAAACACAAGACGCCTCTCAAGCTGAATGCCATCAAGCGTTACTTGTTTTATAGAAAAGGCAGTTTGTATCGCGAAAACATCCACAACTTCATACAGGAGCAATTAAGCGGAATGGGTGTATTCAGCCAGATCAACATGAAGTATATCCCACGCGACTCGACAGCAACCTCCGACACTCTGGATATTGAAATAAACGGAGTATTGGACAAGCCCTATGATGGTGAGTTCGAAGCAAAAGTCACGTCGAAGAGCAATGACCAGGTAGGACCGGGAATTTCTTTCGGTATGTCTAAACGCAATGCGTTTCGAGGAGCAGAAAAAGTGAAATTTGAAGTGCACGGATCCTATGAATGGCAAACCAACTCGCATGTGCAAGGAGACAGGTCGGTTATCAATTCCTACGAATATGGTACATCTCTGTCTTTGGACTATCCCCGTTTGGTGATGCCCGGATGGCGCAAATTGTCTCGCCGGGCCTTTACAAGCACTTCGTTCACCCTGGATGCCAACTGGCTCAACCGAGCCAATTTCTTCAATATGGTGTCGCTCGGTGCGCGCATAGCTTACACCTATCAAAAGAATTTCCGCGTCAAGCATGAGTTTGTTCCTTTCCGACTGGATTATGATGAGCTGTTGAAAACTACACCGCGTTTTGATTCTATCATGAACGCCAACGAAGCCCTGTACATCAGTATGCGAAATCAGTTTGTACCTTCCATGCGCTACATCCTGACTTATACGAGCAGCAAACGGGCACGAAATCCGATTCTCTTTACGTTCGACATAAAGGAGAGCGGAAACATCACTTCCGGTCTGTTCGCCGCCTTCGGACAGCCGTTCACCAAGAAAGACAAAAAACTGTTCAAGGTGCCGTTTGCCCAATACATACGCGTGGCAGCCGACTTCAGAGAGTCGTTTAAACTTACTGCACGGAGCAGTTTGGTGGGACGCATCTCGCTGGGTGTTATCTACAGTTATGGTAACTCAACCAACGCTCCCTACAACGACTTGTTTTATGTGGGCGGTGCCAACAGCATCCGAGCCTTCAACATGCGCGGCATCGGTCCCGGTGGCAATGTGCCGGGAACATCACGCTATTCGTATGTTGACCAAACAGGCGACATAAAATTTGAGGCCAACCTGGAATACCGTTTCCCTATCATCGGAAGCCTCTACGGAGCTGCCTTTCTCGATGCGGGCAACGTGTGGCTGATGCACGGCGACCCGAACCGTCCGAATGGCAATCTCGACTGGAAGCGTCTGGGACGGGAAATTGCCTTGGGCACGGGACTTGGCCTGCGCTATGACCTTGATTTCCTGGTACTCCGCTTTGATGTGGGTGTGGGATTGCATGCACCTTTCGACACCGGCAAGAGCGGCTATTACAACTTACCTAATTTCAAGAAAAGCTTAGGCTATCACTTGGCCGTGGGATATCCATTCTAACAAGTAAAAACAGGCTAAGCCTCAATTATTAACCTCAACCTGTGGACAACAAAAATTATCATACATTTCATTTTTGTTGTCCACAGGTTTTGTCTATCTTTGCACTCCACTATTTCTTTTTAACTAATAATCATTTATTATCTTCATGAATCGAATATCCCAATTAACAATTGCACTTGTTTGTTCCTTTGGTATGAATGCAGCCGTTAATGCGCAAGACAGAGCTCCCCTATTAGACCCGGATTCTAAAGAGCCCTCTCTCTACGAACGAATTGCAGGCGACAATGCGCGCACACTGAGCTCGCACATGAATTTTAATTTCTGCACCACAGAACACACGGACTTCGTCAATTCTAATTTCAGCGAGTCGAAATTCAAGATTCGCCGCATGCGCTGGGAAATCTACGGCGACATAGCACCGAAACTTTCCTACCATTTCCGACAGTCCATCAACGGTTCCTTCAGCCAAAACACATGGGAAAACATCAACAACTCCATCGAAATGGCTTTCGTGCGCTGGAAACCGGCAAGCAAACTGGACTTGCTCATCGGAAAGCAGTTTATGAATGTGAGCGGATATGAATGTTGGGTGAACGGTGTGGATGTGCGCGAGTTCTCGGACTTTAACGACAATTTCAATCCTTGCCGCGTGGGTGTGACAGCCAACATCAACTTCAACGACAATCAGATGCTGGGCTTTCAGTTGGCAAACAGCATCACCAACACACTCGACAAGGCTTTTCCGGCTCCCGTTCCTACCGATATAAAGAAATCAAAATCGCCGCTGATGGCGGGTGCGCAATGGATAGGCTATTTTGCTGACAAGGCACTGATGTTTCAATACTCTGCTGCTTTCGGCAACCAGGCCGAAAAGAAAAATGCGCTGATGATTACGGCCGGCAACGTATGGAAGCGCGGTCCGATTACGGCTTACCTTGATTTTATGTATTCGCGCGAAGGATTGGATTCGAAAGGCTTGGTGAGTCAGTTGGCTGATTTCAGCATTCCGACCGCAGCAGAAGGGGCTGCCGAATGGAAACCCATGGGCGCACAGAACGTGGAATACTTCACCACAATTGCCAACATCGACTACCGCGTGCACAAACACTGGAATGTTTTTCTAAAAGGAGCCTTCGAGATGATTGGCGTTTACAAGAGCAACGGACTGACAGCCGACAATAAGGTACTCTTCCCCGAAGGTCTTTATCGCAGAGCTTGGAACGGACAGCTTTGCGCCGAATATATCCCGATGCCCGAAAGGGACAACTTCCGCCTGTATGCGCACTTGCTTTACAAAAAATATAACTATACGAACCTGGGCGAATCCATGGGTGCCGCCAATCAGGACTTAAAGCGAATCACTCTGGGCTTGGTTTACACCATCCCGGTTTTCTAAAGACAATTGTCACGACTTGTTTAGATGCTGTTTAGATGCCGTTTGAATGCTGTTTAAATACCATTCAAACACGGTCTAAACAGCATCTAAACGTTTTCTAAAC
>Lana_p2__coassemble_247_pt1 | contig 39815 bp, 33 predicted proteins | sample Lana_p2__metabat2_low_PE_019 | metagenome-assembled genome bin Lana_p2
TTTTTAAATAGAGAATCCCTTCAGAGAGCAATCTCCGGAGGGATTTTTTTGTATACGTTTGTCTTTAGGACAAGATTTTCGGGTCAGCGGATTTTCCCGGTTGGTAAGCTTTCTTTTAAGCGTATAGCATAGCCAGCCTGAACATGAAGAATTTCACATCAGACACCCCTCTTAACTGGCTTCGAAAAGCTTTGATTTTAGCATTGAACGACTCCGCTGAAGCATTTGTCAATCGTTCCTCAAAATAATTTATGATGGTTGTACTATGGTTTGAAAACGTATCAAGCACCTTGTTGAATTCCATAGAGTCAAACTCTTCCACTTCATTGTACCATCTTGCGAGATTCAACCTTGCTTCGTCGGGACTTGACTTCTTGTTGAAGATGTCTGTCAGTTTCATGCTAAGGCTGTATCCTTCCAGAAGCTTTGGGAATTTATCAAAGAGAATGGCAGCCCTGGCCTTTTGCTGTTCGTTCCATTTGGCCCAGTGTTTCAGTATGATATGCAAGTCTCCCTTTTAGTTACATTTAAGGTGGAGCTTAAAGCCAAAGAACCATCCCATAGAATATTTTCCTCTTTGTGCGATACCTTTAAATGTCTTGTGAATATGGATTCTTTGGTTTCTACATACACGAAGAGGCGCGCTGTCTACGAAACTTATGCCGGTACATTTTCCCAAAAGCACCTTCTTTATAAAGATTGCAAGTGGAATAGCAATGGTCTTCTGAAGTTCAACAAAACGATTGTACGACACTACATTTGGAAATAAATGTCGAAGAAGCACACATACATATTCCTTATAGAAATGCTTCAGGCAACGAAAGCCTGAACTGTGGAAAAGTATAACGATAACCATTATTTCTGCCTTTGACATGCTGGATTCACGATGATATCTGCTGCGTTTGAGGTTACTTTTTATGGTATACTTTTCCATTTAGGCATCAAAAACTTTGCAGAAGTCATCAGCAATACAGATATTTTCAGTAACTTTATCCTCGGTGATCATAGCGATTATTGTTTGTGAACTTTTGATTTTTAACACTTTAAAGTTATAATAATGTTCGCTAATCACCAAATTTTCGGTCTCTTATATTTTGTTGAACTCACGTTAATTACAGATAGACTGACGCACTGATTTACGGATTTAATGGCTTTATGTCGTCACTACGTCAGATTAAACCGTTTATCATCCAATTGTGGTCGATGCCGAGAAAGTGAAGCGTGAGGAACAGGCTTACCGGTCTATATCCGTCATCACGGACTTTACAGATGCCGACGGCAACGACCGCATGAAAGAGATGAACTAGGAAAACTACAACCGTATCCGTGCCGAGGTCCGGCAGATTGTCGCTGACGAGTTGCAGCACATACAGTCCGACCCTGAACTGCAATACCTCTTGCAGAACAAATAGAAATATCAAAGACGAAAAGAAAAATCCGTAATACGACTAGATATTCCAGACTGTATTACGGATTTTTCTTTTTTATAACGCGTATTTCTGATTCAGATTGACTGAAAAGCCTTTCATTTCTTAGATATCTGTAAATCAAAGTTTGCCTTTACAAGATGTACCACATCAGGTAAAATACATTGCCAGAAACGAGTTTCATGTTGTTTTATATGGATAGGCTTACCCATACCCATAGTAGCAAGATTACTGGAGTTGTCTTAGCCTAAAAAAGGTTGGCTATTTTTACGTTAAACCTAAAGTCTGTTGACTTCTGAAGAACCGTTATTTTTAATCGAAATGACAATCCTTGTTTCCGGGTGGTTGACACCAATCAGTTTTCTGAAAAGGGGAGAGACCTTGTACAAAGTATGCAAAAGAACTTTTTTCTTTTCTACCAGTCCCATCCATTCGAAAAAGCGTTCCATGATACGTATATCAAAACAAGGAACGGCCTTATTGACATACTCCGGTTCTGTCAGCTGAACTAGAAGTAGAAAATCCTACTCACAGATTTACCGTAGCGATAGTTCGCTAAAGAATTATAATATTCATCAAGAAGAATATTGTTCTAAGAAAAATTATCTATTTTTGCGGAAAAGCATGATACAGCATCTTCTTACAATATTCATTGTTGTGCTATTGGCAGTCCTACAGACACACGACAAAGATATCACAGAAATACTTGAAACAAGAGAGAATGTGACATCTATAGGGCACACTGTATCTTCAAGTTTAAATCTCATAAAAGATTCAGACAAAACTTTTTATAAGGATTGTCTTGTAAAAGGGAGATATCAATATTTTCGTATTTCCAGCAGGTGGGGAAAAGGTCATGGAAGAACATTCTCATGGATAGGACAACCCTATAATTTTCACACCTTTCATTCAAATATAAATCAATACAGTTATCCGTCTGTTGTAACGTCGGTAGGTAATGTACCCTATTACCTCTGTTTCAGAAATCTTCGAATTTAATAAGTGCCTTATCTCAAAAGATAGATAACTTATTATTAACGAATATTTCAATATAAATGGGATTAATCATATTATATTTTTTAGGTGCTTTAGCACTTTCCTTTTTATGCTCCGTATTGGAAGCAGTTCTCCTGTCTACCCCTATGTCTTTCATCACAATGAAGGAAAGTCAAGGCAACAAGACTGCCGCATTGATGAAACATTATAAAAATAATGTTGACCGTCCGGTAGGGGCTATTCTTTCCCTCAACACTGTGGCTCACACCATCGGGTCTGCCGGTGTAGGAGCTGAATCAATCAAGCTTTTCGGTGAAGAATATTTCGGTATTATATCTGCTATTCTTACACTGCTTATTCTGGTACTTTCGGAAATCATACCGAAGACCATCGGTGCGTCTTATTGGCGATCATTGGCCATGCCTTCTACAAAAATTATCCGAATACTTATATTCATAACCTATCCGCTGGTTTTACTTTCGGAACTGATTACCAAAGTTTTTACTCCAAAGAACCAGCAAGCAACCATGAGTCGTGAAGAAGTTTCCGCCATGGTAGATGTAGGTACAACGGAAGGTATCTTTCAAGAGTCTGAAAGCAAGATCATCAAAAGTTGCATCCATCTGTATAGAGTAAAAGCCAGAGAAATCATGACTCCGTCTGTCGTGGTGGAAACTGCCGACCAAAAAATGACTGTCCAGGAGTTTTACCGCCAGCAGGAATGGAACTTTTCGCGTATTCCTGTATATGAGAATGAAAAGGAACACATCACCGGATATGTTCTGAGAGATGCAGTTCTCAAGGCCTTGTCTGATGACAAGTTCGACACTAAGCTTGCCGATCTGACCAGACCGGTTCTGTCGTTCCGCGAAGAAGAGTCAGTCTATCAGATTTGGGAGAAGATGCTGGAAATGCGTGAACACATATCTGTCATTATTGATGAATATGGAAGTCTGCGGGGAGTCGTTTCGATGGAAGACATCATTGAAACAATGACCGGTGTTGAAATCGTGGATGAAGACGATGTCGCTGTAGATATGCAGGCTTTGGCTAAGGAAAAGACACAAATGCTATTGAAGAAGGAGAAATAACTCATGGAAAATCAATCGAACAAATGGCATGTCCGTCTTTGGAAAAACGCCAAACGCAGACTGATGAAAACCTCTCTGGAGCAGCTGATCTGTTTCGGAGTAAAATCAGACTTGCCACAAAGGCAGATTATGGCCGTATATGCAGGCTACTCATTATTAGGAACTCTGCTTCTTCTGATGCCGATCTCCACGAAAGGAGACATACCCTTCATTGACCACCTGTTTACGGTGGTCAGTGCTGTTTCCACTACTGGACTGACTACAGTTGACGTTGCCACACAATATACCTTTTTCGGGCAATTAGTGATTTTAGCCCTGATACAAATGGGAGGATTGGGGTATATTACCCTTTCTTCATTCATCATGCTCAAACTGACTGGACGGTTCGGGACAGCCAAGGCCAGGTTGTTTCAGACTCAATTTTCTTTTCCAGACACACTAGATTCAGAAATCATGCTGAAGAACATTGTAAGATACACCTTCCTTTTCGAGTTGGCCGGATTTGCGTTACTGTGTCCCTATTTTCTTGCAACGGGGGTGTCACAACCTGTATGGTCGGCTTTGTTTCACTCTGTATCAGCTTTCTGTACAGCCGGATTCAGTATCTATACGGATAACCTGATGCAGTTTCAGTCGGACGTATATGTAAATGTGGTCATCATGGTATTAAGTATAGCCGGAGCCATGGGTTTTATCATGATGACGGACATAAGCAGATGGATGACCCGGAAAGACTACAGAATATCCTTTACATCCAAGGTCATTGTAACCATCACAGGAATGCTGGCTTTGTGGGGAACCGTACACCTGTTTTTTTGTGAAGATTCCTTTCAGTCCATGCCTGTAGGAGACAGGTGGATGGCTGCACTTTTCCAATCCATTTCAGCCATGACCACAGTAGGATACAATACTGTTGATGTCAGTCAGATGGTACCCATTTCACTGCTGATCCTGACAATCACCATGTATATCGGAGCTTCTCCGTCTGGCACCGGCGGCGGTCTGAAATCCACGACAATTTCAGCCTTGTATGCCTATACAAAAAACGCCCTGGGAATGCGGAAAGAGGTTTCTCTGCGGGGAAATATCATACCGCATTACCGTATTGCCTCGGCTCTGACTACCGTTTTGTTTTATACCTTCATCCTGTTTGTGGGTATTTATCTGATAGGACTGTTTGAGCCGGACAGCGCGGATTTTCTGAAAATATCCTTTGAAGCCGTTTCCGCCTTGGCCACTGCCGGATTGACATCCGGTATCCTCTCGGACATCACCTTGGGAAGCAAGGCGGTTCTGATTATTCTGATGTACATCGGCCGTGTAGGGGTCATTACATTCGGTAATGCGATGCTCGCCGGAAGAGAAGAAAACATCAAAGGAAGCAAAGACATGGCTGTATAGCATCTGAACTCAATTTACCTGAATAAAAAAGGTTCCGTTCCATTTATAGAAACGAGCCGTATCGAAGCAATTAGGGTATCGATACGGCTCGTCTATTTTTTCGCAAGTCTATTTCTTGGAACGTCTAAAAAGATAGACGGCCAAGGCTGTAAAAACAGAAAATATGAGAAGCATCTCGGTCTTGTGCTCCAACGGAGCAGTCCAGATTTCCTTAAAAAGATTCATCCTTCCCAGTATCTCTATAGGAGTCCAAAACAGGATGACAGCCGGAATGGCCATCTGTATATTGGCTACCCAAACCGGAATATGCAGCTGCTTGGCAAAGACAAAGAAAGAACCAATCAGGCAGCCCAGACCAACCAGCAATGTCACGGGATGATTTTCTCCCAGGAGCACATCATCGTAGCAAAACATCAGCAACAGATAGGACGCCCACAAGATCTGTCTTGAACTGAACACAGTATCAATGACAGATAGCAGAATATATGCTTGCTTTCATTGACATGTATGGGTATATAAGTTATATCACTTACCCAAAGCCTGTTAGCTTGAGTCGGTATATACGACTTTGCCTGATTGGGATAGGTAGGAAGTCCGTGACGTGAATCCGTAGTCCTCGGTTTACGCTTTTTTTTGCGGACCTTGAGATTATGCTTGTCGAGAATATACTCAAAACGGTCTCGGCCGACAGGGCTATTCCCTTCAAAATGTTTACGATACATATGCCATAGTTTCTTCCCGCCAAGACAGGGGTCATGTTCTCTTGCACCTGAAACAAATTGAATGACGAACTCTTCATTCACAATCCTGCTTAAGACTTTCTTCTCATCGTATTTGTAATAAGCCTGCTTCGTTACGCCAAGCAGTCCACAAAGATGTCCAACATGATATCTGTGGGCATTCTTCGTGCGCAGATCAAGTACTACTTGGCGCCAGATTTTTTTCGGATACGAATATTAAAGTGCTGCTCTGCTACATTTATCATTTCATTATATAACTCGGCTTTAATCCGGGCGTTATCAAGATCCTTTTCCAAACGGGTGATCTGTGCTTTTAAAGCTTTAATCTCCTCGTTCGTATCCATGTGGTTCTGAGTTGTAGATGACTTTTTCTTCATGGCTGATTCATTATCTTTGCGTTCTTCTTCTGCAAAGATAGACAGCCAGCGCTTAACAGTACCATAACTGAGTGGAAATATTCGGGAGATATGCCCAATACTGTAACCCAATTCTGTATAAAGACGAATTACTTCCGAATAATAACGTTCCTTTTTCTGTGTCTTATACTCTATCATAACATTCTTATTGGGTCAATTTGTTTCAGTCCAAGACACTCAAAGTTAATCAAAAATGGGCTGACCATTCCAATATTGTGCATACAAACTTTTGGTGGACAGTAATAAAAGTATCTAGTTGTGCTTTATAAATAGAGCGAGATTTCTTGTAAAAGAAAACTTTTCATACCTTTGTATATAAGATTAAACGAGTAATTATAGGAGAAACTGCAATGATTTCTGGTAATGGTATGTATCTTTTAGGAAGGAAGTGTTGTCAATTAATACTTGAATCTTCTAGGTTTCGTGATGACAGGTTCTTCTGTTGATTTCAGTTACAGCATAACTGAAAACTTGGTTTCTGTACCGAATACGTATTGCTCCATCTTCTATCAAATGGATACTAACGCATCTTCTTTCTGGCAAAACGATAAAAATCGGATTAATTTAAAAATACTATATGAGTTGGCAAAAACCTACATTGACCATCACCAATCTGACCACCGGATACTGTTCTAAAAACAGACAGTATCCAGTGTCTGAACATTTGTGTGCTTCGTTGTTTGCCGGTGAATTGACATGTCTATTGGGCGCAAACGGAAGTGGAAAGTCTACATTATTGCGTACCTTGACTTCGTTCCTGCAACCCCTTGCCGGTGAAATTTACTTATTAGATAAGCCTTTGTCTCAATATTCGCGTGATGATATGGCTCGTTTGGTCGGTGTGGTATTGACGGATAAAGTTGAAGTGCGCGATATGTGCGTGCGCGACCTTGTGGCTATGGGTCGGATGCCTTATACTGGTTTTTGGGGGAGACTTTCTACCTCGGATGAGGTTACGGTTAACGAGGCAATGAACAGTGTCGGCATTGCCTATTTGGCGCAACGATCATTACATTCGTTAAGTGATGGTGAGATGCAGAAGGCATTAATTGCAAAAACCTTGGCACAAGAAACTCCTTTTATATTTTTGGACGAGCCTTCTGCTTTTTTGGACTATGCTAGCAAAGTAGACCTTTTTATGCTGTTGCGACGGTTGGCTGTGGAAAAGCAAAAAACGATATTCATGTCTACTCACGATTTAGATTTGGTTTTGCAAATGGCAGACCGCTTGTGGCTTTTACATGAGTCAGAAGGTTTGCATACGGGTATTCCTGAAGACTTAGTGGCGCTGGGATACTTAGATCGCTTGTTTAGAAATGATAATTTGAAATTTTCTGCAGAACAGATGTCATATTATGTACAGATGCCTTTACGTAACGATTGTAGAAAGCATAACATTCAGTTAGTAGGAACAGAAGGGCAAAACAGAAAGTTGTTGCAACGTGCCCTAAACCGTATGGGAATGTCTTGTATGGCTACCGAAGCAGAAGCCAAACTGCAAATCTGTATTGCACAAGAAACTCCGATCTACACATTAAAAAAACAAGCGGATATTCTGAAGCAAACCGACCTTATTGGTGATTTGCTTCAAGAAATATCCGCCTGTATGGATTACTAATCTTTTATTTTCTTCTTCTGCGTTTGCGACTACGCTTTTTGGTATTGTATTGTTTTATCTTTTTGGATACGGAATACACAACGAACAGTCCTACCGTAGCAAAGATAATCAGCACAACGCCACTTCCCAAATTGTCTCCTTTAACATGAGACCACATTTCCAAAACAGCTTCCGTACGGTCGCCGGCATCATGAATCATAGCACATCGGGCAATGATGCTGCTGTCTGGGTACTGAATTGGATTGATGGATACGTTTTTTGCTTGTGGTCCGAAAAAATAAGCCAGGTTATATTTTTCTTTTATGTTTGGGTCTGTTTGAGACTCTAGAATTTCAGGTGTGGCTATGGAACTGACATATCCGGTTGTTTCCATATTGGCAATGGCTACTTCAGACATGCACAGATAGTTGATGAAGTAACGTGCTGCTTCGACATTTTTGGCATACTTAGGAATAACCCATCCGTCATACCATACATTGCTGCCTTCTATGGGTACTTCATATCCCAAATCCACGCCTACAGCCTGAGCTTCTTCTATGGCCCATACAGCGTCACCGCTCCAAGTCATATTCAGAAAAGCCTTTCCTTTCGTCATCATTTCCTTGCCGAAGTCAGCTTCCCATCCGGCAATGTTCGGTTTCATGCGTTTCAAATATTCTTCTACTACCTGAATAGCCTCCGGAGAATAATTGTTCATCAAGTCTTTAACATGCAACTGCCCTGTGAGGAGCTTGTTTCGGTTGGCAAAGATTTGAGCTGTGCCGTAAGAGTCGCGGTAACTGTCTTTCATCAGCAGTTTGCCCTTGAATTTATTGTTCCAAAGCGATTCCCAGGTGCTTGCTTCTTCTTTGGTAACAAATTTCTTGTTGTATAATATGCCGGCTGTGCCCCACATATATCCGATGGCATAGTCACTGGCCTTTTTATTTCCGGAGCTAAGTTCGTCCAGTTGCTTCTTGATGTACGGCGATTGGTTGTTAAGGTAATTTTTCCCCTGGAAATTTGTGTCAATAGGCAGGAGTAAATCTTTCTTCAACATGCGTTCGATGATGTATTCCGAAGGGCATACCACATCAAAATCTTCGTGTCCCCGTTCAATCTTTGTGAGCATAATTTCGTTTATGTCGAATGTTTGGTAGATGACACGAATATTTTTGCCTGTTTGCTGTTTGTACCATTTTGGGAAATCTTCCAGAACCTTTTCATCGATGTAGTCGGCCCAGTTATATACTTTAAGCACTTCCTCTCGCGGTTCTTTGTCGTAACAGCTGTTCAGCAGGAACAATGTTGCTGCAAGAAACACCAGTTTTGTATAGGATATCAATTTCTTCATCTATTTGTTTTTCTTGTCTGAACGACGGTTAATGAAAAAGAGCAAGGTGAGTACCACCAGGAATATTAAACTTGACAGCGGTCGCAATTCAGGAGTCAGACCGCCTTTGCGTGCATCTGCATAGATGTATGTGGAAAGCGTTTCAAGTCCCTCATTGCCGATAGTAAATATTGTCACGGCAAAATCATCAATGGAAATGGTGATAGCCAAGATGAAGCCAGAAATCATTCCCGGAAGAATCTCCGGTATAATTACTTTGCGCAAGGCTTGCATTGGAGTGGCACCCAAATCAAGAGCTGCTTCGTATAGATTGGGGTTCATCTGTTTGAGACGCGGCATTACACTGAGAATGACATAAGGCGTACAAAAGGTAATATGTGCCAGTACCACTGTTGTATAGCCTTGTGGTATGCCCAAGGATACAAACAGCAGGAACAGAGAAATACCCATAATGATGTCGCCGTTAAGAATCGGAATCTGATTGATGAATCCCATAAAGCGTCGGGAGCGTGCACGCAGGTTGAAGATGCCTATTGCTGTGATGGTTCCCATCAGTGTGGACACAACTCCTGTGATTAAGGCGATGGAAAGCGTGTTCCATAATGCGTTCATCAAAGAGTGATGAGCTCCGTCGACAAAAAGTTTTCGGTATAAGCCGAAAGAAAAACCGGTCCAGTTGCCCAGTACCTTTGATTCTGTAAACGAATAGACCACAATGATGATAATCGGTGAATACAGCAGCAGCAACAGCAGCCACAGATAGCCTTGGCAGAGAATCTTCTTTACCATAATCCTCCTCCTTCCTCATTTTCTTTCTGCTCATCGGTAAGCAAAGTTGTTGCTCCGATCAAGAAGAGCATAATCAGTGATAGAGCAGCTCCATAGTTCCACATACTGTTGTTGATGTTTTCCTGAATGGTAGTACCAAACAGCTTGATGTTGTTCATCGTAAGCAGTTCGGCAATTGCAAATGTAGAGATGGTAGGCATAAACACCATAACAATGCCACTGGCAATACCGGGAAGAGAAAGCGGAACTATTATTTTCCAAAATACTTGCGATGAATTGGCTCCCAAGTCTTGTGCCGCTTCGATATAGCTGTGGTCCATCTTTTGCAGTGTATTGTATATTGGGTAAATCATAAAGGGCAAAAAATTATAAGTCATGCCAAAAATCAAGGCACCTTCGCCCAGCGGAAAGTCCAGAAAGTCAAATAGAGCAACTGTTGCCAGTGTACGGATCAGGATATTCATCCACATAGGCAAGATGAACAGCATGACAATGGTTTGTGCGTAACTTGATTTCAGACGGCTTAGGATAAAGGCAGCCGGGTAGCCCAACAGAATGCAGAGCAATGTGTTGATGATTGCAATGCCGATAGAGTAAATAAAGGTGTTTATGGCTTCGGGATGAGCCATAAACTTTTTGAAGTTCACCAAAGAAAAGTCACCGCTCTCATTTGTGAATGCAAAGAATACAATCAGAATCACCGGCAAGATGACAAACATAAAGGAGAATATCAGATAGGGCAGTGTCCAGCTTTTTCTGGAACACAGAAAACGATATAAATTATTATTGTTCAATGTTTTATTCTTTTATAATAGTTGTTCGATGAATTTAGAAAGAAGATTAGTTTTTGCATCATTTGGGTATGACGGTAATAAATTCGCTAGGAATTGTAATACCCACATGGTCGCTATTGTCCCACACATCGTGTGTGTCTACAAAGATGTCTTCTTGCCAATCGGTAGCTACGGTAAGGTGATAATGGTCGCCTTTGTACAGAATGAAATGTACGTCACCGGTCAGTGTTCCGTCGTTTTCGTCATCTTGAAGAATCACACCATGGAAAGGAACCTGAACGGTAACTTTACTTCCCGCAGGAATCTCTTTGTGGGCAGGGCATTCAAAAGAACAGCCCAGAAATTCTACATGTGTGGCGTCAATCATGTTGCCTTCGAATGTATTGCAGGTACGTTCTTTTTTCATGATATGGATATCATCGGGTTTTACGAGCATGCCAACCTGGCTTCCCGGGTCGAACTTATGATAATCGTGTACCATAAATTCATATCCATTGGCCATGACAATCATTTCATAATGCACTCCTTTGAAGATGCAAGAAGTCACTTCGCCCACAATTTGTGCTGATTCGGAAACCGGGAATATGTAAATATCTTCGGGACGAATCACTACATCTACGGGTGCATTGATGCCAAACCCTTTGTCCACACAAGGTATCTGAATGCCGGCAAAGCTGACTTCTTTGTCTTGAATCATTGTTCCGTTCAGAATATTACTTTCGCCAATGAAGTCGGCTACAAAAGAATTCACCGGTTCGTTATAGATATCCATCGGTGTGCCTATCTGTTGAATCTTTCCTTCACTCATAACCACGATAGTGTCGCTCAGTGTTTGTGCTTCTTCCTGGTCGTGCGTCACATAAACAAAGGTGATGCCCAATCGCTTGTGCATTTCTTTAAGTTCCATTTGCATGTCCTTTCTCATTTTCAGGTCAAGGGCTGCCAAGGGCTCATCCAAAAGCAAAACCTCCGGTTCGTTTACGATGGCGCGTGCTATGGCCACACGCTGTTGCTGTCCGCCCGACAGAGAATTTACGTCACGATATTCGTAATCGCTCATTGAAACCATGCGCAAAGACATTTTTACTTTCTTCTTTATGGTCTCTTTGTTCATGCCTTTGAGTTTCAGTCCGAAAGCAATGTTGTCGTACACGTTTAAATGAGGAAATAAGGCATATTTTTGGAATACGGTATTTACAGGTCTTTTGTGTGGTGGGGTCTGTGTAATTTCCTTTCCGGCAATATAGATGTTGCCTTCAGAGGTAGTTTGGAAACCAGCTAACAGGCGGAGGAGTGTTGTTTTTCCACATCCGGATGGACCCAATATGGTGACAAATTCTCCTTTCTTGATGTTCAAGTTGATATGGTCTAATGCTGTTTTGTCGCCAAAGTATTTGGTGACATCTTTTATTTCAATAATGTACTGATCTGTCATCTTTTAATTTATATGTTTTATTTTTATGCAAAGGTACATATTTCTTGGGAGTTACCCATAAAAGAGTTCAACTAAAAACAAACAGATGCAGGCAAAAAAAAGGAGATGAACTTTGTAGTGCATCTCCTGATTACCAACAAGTGGTCTTAGTAATAATAGGTTAAGGCCAGGAATAAATATTCCTTACCATCCATGCAACTGGATTCAAATTGAATCTTGTCTTCACGGGCAAGCCATCCGATGGCTGCATTTAAATCTCTATCCGACAGTCCAGACTCTTTCTTCAAGTCACAGTATTCCCATCGCTTATTGTTGTTCAGCAGGTTCCATATGATACCTGCATGACTACCAATTGTGTTTTTGTTCATAATGGCTAGATTTTATAAATGAGACAATAAAATACCTTGCTCGCAAATATAGTGAAAACTCTATATGAATGTATTTTTTTTGCACTTATTTAATGAAAAAACTGTAGATTTGTTAGTATATTATGTTGTGGAACATAAAACTGTAAAGCCGTTTGTTTCAATTCTATTTTATTGTTTTATTTCCTTATGTTTCAGTAGATGACTTTGTCTTTTGATGGAATGTTTAACGCATAGAGATTCGTTTTTGTATTCCTGTTTTGTTTTAGAGATTTTGGTTTCTTTGTTTTAATATAATATAAATAACCGTAGGGGCTCCGATTAGTGGGGTAATCACATTCAACGGTAGGTTTCCCGAACTGCCGGGCATATTGCACAATAAGTTGCAAAGCAAGCACATACAGCCGCCTATTAAGATGGTTGCGGGCATGAGATGCTGATGCTGTGCTGTGCCAAGAAGGAGACGAGCCAAATGAGGAACAGCCAATCCGATGAACGATACAGGACCGCAGAAGGCAGTAGTTACGGCAGTAAGCATTCCTGTAATCCATAGTAACGAATTTCGGATTCGTTTAATGGGGATGCCCAGGTTTTTTGCATATCGTTCTCCCAATAGTAGTGCGTTGAGTGGTTTTATTAGTAAAAGGGCAGATATCAATCCGGTTACGATAAGTAGGCAGAAAACAGGCAAATGCTGTGTTGACACATTGCTGAAACTTCCTAATCCCCAAATCATATAGGAGAAAACCCCTTCGGCAGAAGCTTGATAATTTAAAAGGGAGATGGTGGATGAAGTGAGATAGCTAACCATGATGCCTGTAATCAATAACATAATCGAGCTTTGCAGCATATGAGACAGGAAAAAGAGTAAGGCTATGATAATCATTGCTCCAACCAGTGCAGCAATGATTGTGAGTACAAAACCTTGAATGCTGATTATATCAGTAGCAAGTGAACCGCCTAAAAACAACATAACGATAGCCACACCCAAACTGGCACCGCTGTTGATTCCTAAAATGGCAGGGTCTGCTAATGGATTGCGGAAACAGGTTTGTAAGATAAGTCCGGATACAGAGAGGGCACAACCGCAGAGCAGTGCGGTCAGGGCTTGCGGAAAGCGATTGTCCCACACGATGTAGTTCCAACTAGACTTTTCTGTTTCGTTTCCCATTAAAATATTCCAAACTTCAGAAGCTGGAATTTCTACGGCTCCCCAAAATAAATTGGCCAAAAAAAGTAGGATAAGAGCCAGGAAGCACAAGGCTAAATAGAGTTTTTTCATTATGGTTTGATAGGAGTAAAATAATGACAACTGTCCTTTGGAAAAAGAGAAGGATGCAGTATACCGACCAGATCTTTTAGCAGTAGTTGAGGCTGGAAAGGTGTTTCTTCGTAAAATGGTATATATAGTGTATTGCATCCGTAGATATGCTTGTTTTTCCAGGCTTTAAACCGTGTATATGGCTTGTAGTCCATTTGCAACTGTTTGTAGCTCAGGGTTTCTTTCTGGTTGTATTTGATAATCCATATATCAGCATTTTCAGCCTGTTCCAACACTTTTTCAAACGGAAACGGTATGGCTCCGTTATGTTTCAGGTGAGCAAACACATATTGTGCTCCGGCATCTTGATACAATTGTCCCGAAGTACTGTTTCCACCGGGTACGAACCAATTGGCACCGGTTTTCATTTCGCTGAGCAGTGAAGGCTTGTTCTTTTGTTTGTTGGCCAATTCCTTTATGTGGTTATATTCCTTTTCTGTGACTTGAAACAAGCTGTCTGCTTTTTGTTCTACACCAAAAAGAATGCCATAGAATTTCATCCATTCTGCTCTGCCAAGGGCTGAAAGTTCCATGTAGTCGGCACATTCTACAATAGGAATGCCTAGTTTTCCCAGCTTTCCATAACTTCCGCTTTGTTCAAAAGGAGAAGGCATCAGGATTTCCGGTTGTCTTTCGATAATTTGCTCTATGTTCGGGTTCATGCTGTTGCCATAATCATAAATGCGTTTTTGGCTTATCAGTTTTTTTAGTTTGGGATTTACTGCAAATTCCGAGTCGCAGATTCCTTCTACTGCAGTTTCTTTTTGTAACAGTTCCAGCAAGCTAAAGTGTACAGACGAGTAAACTACGGCACGGTTTACGGGTGTGCGGACGACTGTTCCTTCCGGAAGGTTTTCTGGCATCTTGTGGTTTTTATCCACCAATATATATTGGTGTAAAACAGAATTTTGTTTCCATGGGTTTTTAATTACAACTTGCTTGAAGCTATTGTAATCAATAATGGTTAGCAGTTTGGCATATTTCAAGGTGACAGTATCTCCTTTTGAAAATTGTTTTTCAGTCTTTGTATTTTGGCATGCTCCTAACGAAAGGAGCAGACTGGCTAGAACCATGCAGGCGAGCATTTTATTTTTCATCATTCTTTTATATATTGGTAATTTTCAAATCAAAGATACGTTTTTTATGTGTGCTTAAAAAAAAGGTGCCAAGAAAAAATCTTAGCACCTTGTCAAATGAATGTTTCAATAACAATAAGTTTCTTTTTTTAGAATGCATAACCCAAGCGAATCCAGAAGTTGCTTGCGCCTCCCTCATCCAATGTTTTGGTCAAGGCAGCAAAACCTCTTTGATAAGCAAAGTCCAGGTTAAACTTCTGATACCAAACACCGATACCAATCAGCAAACCTCCGTCGCAACGGTGATAGTTGTCGATATCTGAAATTTTAATGTCGTCTAATTTGCCTGGCATTTCCTGCTTTCCTGCCATATCTACACTGAAGAAAGCACCGATACGTCCGTCCAAGGCGAAACCGCTTCCCAGATTATATTTGTAACCAATGGTCAATGGAATCTGGAAATTGTGTGCACGGAAGTTTAAGTCTTCACCCGGAAGTTCTACTTCGTATCCACGGCTACCGAACAAGATACCGGTGTTCCAATACAATCCTTTGTGGAAGTAATTGTTCAATTCCAAACCGATATTATAACCCGGGCTCATAGAGGTGTTGTCAAAGTCATCTCCAACGAAGGTGTTGGTTGCAAAACCGCCACGCAAAATAACGTCTGTCTGTGCCTTTGCTGTTGTTCCTAACATGAGGACGCCTACCAGCATCAAAAATAGTTTTTTCATACTCTTTTCTCGTTTAGTTTAGTTAATATTAAAATAGATTTTCTTGTTTTCTGATACAAATGTACAAAATAAAAATCTTATTTTGGTAATTTAGTTCCCAAAAAACACACTTTTTATACCTTTGTATCCGTTATTGATAGAATTTTAAAGATGAAAATCTCAGCAATTATTTTTGATTTGGATGGCACGTTGATGGATACGTTGCAGGACTTGTGCATCAGTACGAATTATGCACTTGAAAAATTTGGCTTTCCGCAGCATCGTATTGAGGCTGTTCGTTCTTTTGTGGGTAACGGAGTTCGTGTTTTGATGGAGCGTGCTTTGCCCCACGGAGTTTCCAATCCTTTGTTCGAGGATGTGTTTTGTGCGTTTAAAGAGCATTATGTGGCTCATTGCCGCGATCACAGTGGTTTGTATCCCGGTGTGGCAGACATGCTGGATTCTTTGTGTGCTTCGGGATATCAGTTGGCAGTGGTGTCTAATAAATTGCAAGCCGGTGTCACCGAGTTGCAAGCAAGTTATTTTTCTTCCTGGATACGCATAGCAGTAGGAGAGCGTCCTGACTTGCATCGCAAGCCTGCACCCGACATGGTTTTGCAAGCTGTTCGGGAATTGGGGTGCCCCCTGGACGAGGTGGTTTATATTGGAGATTCGGATGTGGACATTGAAACGGCCAAAAATTGTGGCATTCCTTGCATTTCTGTCTTATGGGGTTTTCGCGACCGTTCTTTTCTAAAAACATGCGGAGCCTCTTATATGGCAGAAGCTCCGCAAGATGTTGTCCGGCTGATTCAGCAAGGATTGGCTGACTGTTTGCCGGATTAATCATTAAGTGTATAGTCTATTGTGGTGACAACGCGTACTTTTTTGATGTGTGGCGTATTCATGTCGCGGTCTGAAATGGAGAATTGCCCTTGGCTTGCATTTTTGATTTTTCCCAGTTTGCTGTCTGAGTCTTTGGCAAATTTTTCGGCTGCAGCCCGTGCATTCTTTGTTGCAGTTTCGATCATTTTGGGCTTGATGTCGTTCAGCCTGGTATAATCATAGGATACACCGAATCGGTAGTCGTTGATGATGACGATTCCCTGTTTCAGCAGTTCGGTTTGTTCGTTTATAAGTTTTCGAACCAAGCTTACTTGTTCTGATGTGACTGTAATAATGGATGTACCGTTGTATCTATATGTTTGTTTATTGCTGCTATATCGATCAGCATCATTGTCTACTACGTTTGGGGCACTGATGCTGATTTCTTCATTTTTGATGCCGTTCTTTTTTAGGAAGTCAATGATGAGTTTGTTGTTTTTTTGCATGTCATCATATAGTTCAGGTAGGTTATTACCTAAAACATTATATGCTAACGGCCAGGTAACCGTGTTGGCCTCTACTTCCATTTCAGCGAGTCCTTTTACATTCACCACTCGGTTTTGGTTTGTAAATGATTCCAGACCGATTTTTATAAATGAACCACCCACAGATAGTCCAAGGGCAAGTATAGCTGTTTCTACAATGTATTTTGCCATAGTTTACTAGTTTAAAAGGAATAATGATGTTTTTTAGTCTCGTAAAAGCAAATGTATGAATTTTATTTGATTAGGTCCTAATTTGGGGGCTTGTTTTTTGAAAATGGTTTTTGACGGACTAAGGTATGCTGTTAGAAATAAAAAAAAAACTCGTCCGTGTTTGTAATTTCACGGGCGAGTAATCTATGATTTCTGGGACGGGTTATTGGATTTCAATCATTCTGTCCACCTTGGCTTTTTCTTCCGGTGAATGTTTAGGAAGTTCAATACTCAGTACTCCATTTTGAACATGGGCGCTAATTTTTTCTTTGTCTACATCTTCTGGCAAAATCAAGCTCTGCTGGAATTTTGAATAAGAGAATTCGCAACGCAGGTATTTCTTGTCTTCTTCATTCTTGTTTTCTGATTTCTTCTCCATAGAGATAATGAGTTCATTATTGTCTGTCAGATGGATGTTGAAATCATCTTTCGTCATACCCGGAGCTGCAACTTCTACGATGTAATTCTTACTGTTTTCTATTACATTGATAGATGGAGCTGTTGCATTTGCTTTAACCATCCAGTCGTTGTCAAAGAAGTCGTTGAAAATGTTTGGCAACCAATTTTGACCATAAGTTCTTTTAATCGGCATCATAATCTTATCTCCTATATTTAAAAGTTCATTATCATGAAATCTTTGTTGTCCGCATTGCCTTTTGGTTTTGCGAACCGCTAAGGATAGTACAAAAGGCATGCCTCTGAATAAATGTCAGTAGGGTCGGCTGGTCATGTTATACATGTAAAAACTATTTTAAACCATCGAGCTTGTTTTTAAACCTAGTGCAAACTTTGTTTACCATCGGGTGGCAGGGAAATAAGCCAAAATGGCACCATCTGCCGAAAAGATGGTGCCATTTTTAGTTATTTAATGATGAGTGCACGGGCAATGTTGTCGTTCAAGTGGCTGAAGTGAGCTTGTGTAGCTTGTGAGCCGCTATGTGCGTAACGGGCAGTCAGCTCTTTCAGCTTTTGCAGGGTCTGCAATACAAACGGGCGTGCTTGGGCGTTGATTCCGTTTCGCTGCAAATAACCGATGAGTTCTCCCACATAGGCATTTTGCAGTGCGCAGTCATATTCCGAAGGTTGTGCTGCCTGTTTAAACACCATTGCTGTAAGGTCCTTCAAGTATTCTTGTGCCGGATATTCTTTGTTCAGTTCGTTTACTACACCGACCAGCTTGCCAACCATATTCACTCCTATGGATGTTGTGTAGTTTTTTTCTTTAGCCGTAAATCGATTCATGTAATCCGGCAACAGCCATTCCGGTTCGGTAAAGATGTTTCGGTCGAAGTAGGCCAAAGCATTCTTTTGTTTGTCTTTCTCTACGGGAGTGTAAACAGCACCGTCTTCGTTTACAGTTTTGAAGTTGCTGTAGAATCCTCCGATAATATTCAGCACATGATTGTTGTATCTGTGGAACTGATCTCGAATCTGTCCGTACACATTCTGCAGGTTCTCATTATAAATGTCCTTTTGGTCGAAGGTCCATTTGGGTAGAGCTGCAATTTCGCGTTTCAGATTCAGAATACCATATTCCGAGGCTTTCACGGCATCATCTCCCAGGTCTTCGGTCTGGCATCTTGGATCTTTTACTCGGTTTGTTTCTCCGTCGCCGAACCACAGTCTTGGATTGCCGGGGAGATTCTTTTGTACAAGTTCTTCGAGTTGTGCATGGTCGCTGTCTTCGTCCGTTGCATCAAGCATCGGTCTGTATCCCCATTCGATGGCCCATTTGTCGTAATCCCCGATTCTTGGGAAAATTCCTTTTCTTGAAATATTGTCTTCGGGCTGTGCCACATAGTTAAACCGAGCATAGTCCATGATACTTGGAGTGTGTCCATTCTTTTCTACCCACTCTTTGTTGCGCAGACTGTCAACGGGAACCGTGCTGCTGGAGCCGAAGTTATGGCGCAGTCCTAAAGTATGTCCCACTTCGTGTGAAGAGACGAAGCGCACGAGTTCTCCCATCAGTTCTTCGTCGAAATTCATTTTCTGTGCTGCTTCGTCGATGCTTCCTGCCTGCACCATATACCAGTCGTGCAACAGATTCATTACATTATGATACCAGCAGATGTGACTTTCAAGAATTTCACCCGAGCGTGGGTCGTGCACATTGGGTCCGTAAGCATTTTCCATTGGCGATGCCAGATAACGGATTACCGAATAACGTGCATCCTCCAAGCTCATGGTTGAATCGTTTTCGGGCCATTCCTTGCCGATGATTGCGTTTTTGAATCCGGCTTTTTCGAAAGCCTTCTGCCAATCGTTTACGCCGGCAATGAGATAGGGACGCCATTGTTTCGGAGTTGCCGGGTCGATATAATAAACGATCGGTTTGATGGGTTCCACCAGTTCGCCCCGTTTCATCTTTTCAACATCTTCCGGGCGTGGTTCCAATCTCCAGCGTGTGATGAACTGTTTGCTTTTTACACGTTGCTGTACATCGGTAAATTCATTGAATTTGTCGGCAAAAAATCCTACGCGCGGGTCAAAGTAACGTCGCATCATGGGTTTTTCTGGCAAGAGGACAAACGAAATGTTCAGTCCAAAGGTAGCCCGGCCGGTAGCCCACGTGGCAGGCAAGTTAGGTGTGGCCGAATTCCATGTTTTTACCAGCCGTATTTCCGTATTCATCGGAAACGTTTTTATGCTTTCTATAAAAGAAAGATCGTTGACTTGTCCGGTCAGGTTATATCTTTTCTTCAGATAAGGTGGCATACCCAAAGCCGGATTGTCTTCATTGAAAAACGAAGTTACTTTGATGCGGCTTGTTTTGCCTACCTTCTTTTCTATTTTAAAAGCAGCAATGATTGGATTGTTGTTGCTTACGCTGATGGCTTTATAGATGGCTTGAGTAGAGTCGGCAGTATTGATGAGTAGCTCTGCCCTCAAGAAAAGTCGGTTGTCGCTGCCTTTTTCCCAATACACCACCTGTTCGTTCAGCTGTTCTCCTCCAAACTGGCCGCAATCAGCCGGTGTACTGGTGAAGCGTGTTGTTGTAAGAAAACGTCTGCCCAGCAGTGAATCCGGTATTTGAAAGAACCAGTCCGAACCGCTATGTACCACTTGGAACATACCCTCTTTAACAATCTCCTTAGGCGTTGTATTCTCTACTTTGGCCTTGCTCTTCTTTTTTTTCTTGCGTGCTTCTGCCGGAGCTGCCACAATGCCGGCACAAAGCAGCAGAAGCATCATTTTAGATTTCATCATCATTTCTTTTGTTTTTTATGATTGATATATTGGTTTTGCTGTAAAATTAAAGCAAATATATAGATTTTGGCAACGAATACTTCGTGATTTCTTGAAAAATGAATATTATTTTGTCCGATAAGGAATACCATACACTTTCATAAAGTGTTGCTAAGTAAAAATAATGATTCTTGGTGTATTGATTCATTAGCGAAGTATTCATACTGCTCATGATTTAGAGTTTTATTTGTCTTAGATGAATATCGACAATCATTTATCGTTATTCGATATGCAAAGAAAATACTAATTTTTGAATCTGCCAAGAAAACAAATAGTATTTATTTGCTTAAAAATGGTGGCTTAACCTAATACAGCCATTATAGAACTGTTTTTTTAGTCCAATCTGTGACGTGGCATATAAGGCATGCAGTTTGTCTGCGTTCAGACCAACTTCTGCATTTTGACATTTTGTATATTTCATCCTACTGAGAGCAGCTTATATTCAATCAGCCGGACCGGTGGTGGAAAATAAACGAACCACAGCGGCTGAAAAATGCTGTATTAAGTTGATTCATTGTGTGATAAGCCTCTATTTAACGTCAATAAAACACTCCCAAATAGAAGCGAAACAACCCCAATATTAGGCAGTTTTATCTTATCAGGTAAAATTATATTACATCAACTGATACTTCACATGACTTCTTTTTATACTTACCATGAGATGTTTTTATTTTTATCAAGGGATTTTTCCGAAAACATCAAGGTGTTTTTCCAGAAATATGCGTATTTTATTCAGTTTTGCGCCCGTTTTTCTGCATATTTATTCATGTTTTTTTCCAGATGAGGCTTTTTGTAACAAACTTATGTTAGTAAAAAGAGAGAATTTCAGACACTACGTAATGAAAAGTAAGGTTGGGAAAGATTATTGAAAGATACTGCACAAATAAGAAGAACCTGTTTGCACCCATTATCATTCAGCCCACCAGACATGTAACTTGTGTGATGCTTCTATGTTACGATTTATGTATCTGCACTCTATATACGCTGTTTAATCCATCGAAATACCCGAAAAACGATTTACGGTTTTCTTGCGAATCTTGAAGCCATACTTGTTCTTACTATCCTCAAATCGATTATGAAAATGATTACATCCGAAGAATCCTTGTTGTCCGAATCTATACTTTGTTTCCTTAAAAAGCAAGTATAGTTATTTATCTTGTCAATTTTATATGAAACACATAAAAAAATGCAGAATAAATAAGTTCTTCTCTCTTATTATTTTGTTTTTTTTAGGACAAAAATTTGTTTTTTTCCTATATAATTGCGAATATTGCGAGGCTTTTATTTCAAGCAAAACAATATTTTAATACAACCTTTTTAGAAAATACCATTAAAACCTTTTAAAAAACATGACAACACCTAATTTCGACTCCCTAAAGCTCAGTCGGAAGCAGTTAATTATGCTTCCTTTGATTGTGCTTGTGACAGCCTTGCTGTGGCTGGCTCCTTCAACCCTGTTTGGTATAGAAGGGCTTACCGTTGTAGAACAGCGCACTATTGCTCTTTTTGTATTTGCAGCTTTGATGTGGATGTTTGAAGTAGTTCCTACATGGACCACTTCTGTTATTTTGATTGTTACCATGTTGCTGACTATATCAGACAGTAGTTTTGTTTTTTTGCGCGACCATGCCGATGCTGACGGTTTTGGAACTCTGGTCAGTTACAAGGCTATATTGTCAACTTTTGCCGATCCGGTGATTATGCTGTTTTTAGGCGGTTTCATTCTTGCGATAGCTGCAACAAAGGTGGGGCTTGATGTGCAGTTAGCCCAATGGCTGCTATGGCCTTTTGGTAAGAAGCCTCAGAATGTGTTACTCGGATTTCTGTTGATTATTGGCTTGTTTTCCATGTTTATGAGCAATACAGCTACTGCGGCCATGATGCTTACGTTCTTGGCTCCGGTGCTGAAAACTTTGCCGCCCGATGGTAAGGGCCGCATCGGATTGGCAATGGCCATACCTGTGGCTGCCAATTTAGGCGGTATCGGAACTCCTATCGGAACACCCCCGAATGCCATTGCTTTGAGTTATCTGAATGAACATCTGCATATGAATATCGGCTTCAGTGACTGGACTATGGTGATGTTTCCTTATGTGATTGTGATGTTGCTGATTTCCTGGCGTGTATTATTGTGGCTATATCCGTTTAAAGCCAAGACCGTAGAGTTGCATATCGAAGGCAAAAGCCAGAAAAATGCCCGTACCTATATTGTTTGGATTACTTTTGGAGTGACCATCTTGTTGTGGATGTTTGATAAACTGACAGGCGTTAATTCTAATGTAGTGGCCATGATACCGGTGGGTGTATTCTGTGCTACGGGCATTATTACCAAAGAAGATTTGAAAGATATCAATTGGAGTGTGCTTTGGATGGTTTCCGGAGGAGTGGCTCTTGGAGTGGCTATGAACAAAACCGGATTGGCAGAACATTTGGTTCAGTCCATACCTTTCCATACTTGGATACCACTGGTTGTGTTATTGATTTCCGGATTGTTGGGTTATCTCATCTCCAACTTTATTTCGAATACTGCAGCGGCCAACCTGATAGTACCTATTCTTAGTGCTGTGGCTGTAGGAATGGGTGGTGCTTTAGATGCTGTAGGCGGAGTAAAAACACTGCTTGTCGGTGTGGCCTTGTCTACTTCATTGGCCATGCTGTTCCCGATATCTACACCTCCGAATGCTTTGACGCATTCTACGGGGCTGACCACTACTCAAGACATGACTAAGGTTGGTTTGATTATTGGTGTTATCGGTTTTATATTAGGCTATGCCATGCTGATATTTATCGGTATTTAATTGGCAATTCCGACTTTGTGTTTTTTATTTAATGATTGAATTGTGGCACAAGCTACTTTATATTTATTAATCTTAATTTTTAACTACCATTCTGTACTTTAACCCGGTACAGAAACAAAACAAGCAATTATGAATAAGCATTGGAGCACTTTGCTTGCCTGTCTTCTTTTAGGAGGTGCATCAGCTCAGGCAGATCAGGCATTCCGTGATCATCGTTATGATGGATTTAAGGTTTTGTCTGCAAACAAGGAACAAATTGTCTTTATCGGCAACAGTATTACAAATATGCACGAGTGGTGGGAAGCTTTTGGCAACCACAATATCGTGAATAGAGGAACATCGGGTGCCGTTAGCGACGAATTGTTGCAAAACCTAGAATCCATGATTTCTGGAAAGCCCAAAAAGGCTTTTATCATGATTGGAACAAATGATTTGGGTACCAATGGAATCAACAATGCTGCCCACGTGGCCCAGAATGCCCGCCTCATTGTGAAGCAGATTAAACAGACTTCGCCGAAGACAGAAATCTTCATTCAAAGCATTTTGCCGAGCGGAAAGCGCAATCTGAATCTGCAGAAAGAAACCAATGATTCTCTGAAGCAGATCTGCAAGGACTATAACTTGGAATATATTGACCTTTGGGACAAATTAATCAGTGTCAGCCAAAAGGACGAACACACCTTGGATAGATTGCATCTGAGTGCTTCGGGCTATCGTATTTGGTGCAATGAAATTGCAAGCAAAGTAGGCTCTAACTGTGTTTATCCGAAAGATGCTGTAAATGAATACAACGGATTGGGCGGTTCTCACGGCATGCGTGTCAGTGCCTTTGCCATGCAACCGGTGAAAGCCGGCGATATCCTGATGATTGGCGACGAGGTGATTCACGGCGGAGAGTGGCATGAGTTGCTCGGAAGCAGCAAGGTGAAGAACCGAGGAACAAGCTGGGGATGGCCGGGAATGAACATCGCTGATATGACCAAGGAAATTCCTTTGATTCTGAAAAAGAAGCAGGGTGATGAAGAACCTGCCAAGATTTTTATTTGCGTAGGTGCGGCTGACGTAAACGGTTCTGCTTCTTTGGATAACCTGAAGACGGCTTATCAAGGTTTGGTTAACAAGGTGCGCGAACTGGCTCCGAATGCAGAAATCTATCTCCAGTCTGTATTGCCAATAGCTAATGCCGGTAAAAATACGAGCAGAACAGTGCCTTTCAATAACATGATTAAGGAAATTGCTGATGCAGATGCTAAAATTACTTATGTGGACACTTACACCGCTTTGTCAGAAAATAATTTGCCGAAGCAAGGTTATTTTAGCGGCAACTATTTGTATGGCAAGGGTTATGCCAAGCTGGCTCAGGAGTTGGCGAAACACATGGGCAGTGATGTGAAACCTTTAACCGAAGAGCAAGCGGCAGCACGTTATGCTCTTTTAACTGCACGTCAGAATCTGACCAATACGATTGTAGCATCTCGCAAGATTGCTTTCGGAACCAAGCCGGGACAAATCGAAAACTCTAAGCGTGCAGCCTTGTATGCAGCAATTGAAACAGCAGAGGCAGAACTTAGAAAAGACGAATCTCCATCTGTAGACGTACTGAACAAGGCAAACGAAACATTGAGTGCCAAGCGCTTGGAAACACTTCAGCACATCAACCAGCCTGCAGCAAGCGTTGAAGGTAACGAAGTGTGGTATAAAATCTATACCCCAAACAGAGAATCGCGCTACTTGACATCCAACGGAGCCGGCCAGGCTGCTACAGGCGAAACCGACATGAATTATGCCCGCAGCATGTGGAAGTTTGTGAAGCGCAGCGATAATACCTATAATATTATCAATCGTGCCGATGGTACTTACTTAAATCCACAAGCTGCATTCAATTCAGCTATTTCTACCCAAAAGGAAGAACCATCAAAAGGATGGGCGCTCAGCTACTCTAATTCTCCGTCAACCTATATTATAACATCGGGAACAGTAGAATTGAATCAGACACAAAGTGCTCACGGTTATAAGATATTCAATTACAGTGCCGGTCAAAACGGACAGGATCGTGCTGATTTGGGTTGTCAGTTTGCACTGACCGAAGCAGGAACTCCTTCGGAAGAAGTAATCGTTCAGAATAAGCCGGTATTGATCATCCAGAATATCAAACTCGAAGGAACACCACAGGAAATTCCTGCTGCCGATGCAGCCAAGGTGATGGCAAGCAAAACCATTAGCGTGGTGATTGACTTTACGTCAAAAGCTTTGCCGAAAGATCCTTCTTATTTGGTAGCCAGCACCAATGCTGCCGGTAACAAGTATTTTGGTGTCATAATGCAGGAAAACAGTAAGTTTGGCGTGCGTTATATCGGAGATAACAATACGGAAGGTTATTATACTCATGGTGGTATCAACTTTGGTGAACGCAAGAGAATGGTTATCACCATGAACGAAGCAACCAAAGACTATAAGTATTACATCGACGGCAAATTCTGTCGCACGGTATCTGGCGCAAACCTGGGCGCTTACGGTTATAAAGTGTTTGGCAATGTTACCGATGTAGACAAACTTTACTTGGGAGGTATTCCAAGCGGAGAGACTACCAAATACGGCTGGTCGGGCGATATCCACTCCATCCGCTTCTATAATCGCGTATTGACCGACTCTGAAATTGCCAACTTGAATTATGACAATTTGGATCAGGAACAAGCTTCGGACGAATATACCATAGATCTGGCCAATGGAAAAATGTCGGGTTCGGGTACCGGTAGCTTCAAACAATTCTGGAAGAGCAACAGTACAGAGCCACAGCTTACGCTGAATGCCGGACACAACAACATGATGGTGAGCGGCAATAATATTGTGGCCTATGTAGGACAGTATTCTCCGGAAACATATACTTTGTCTGTTCCGAAGGGTTATGTTATCGAAAGTTATTCGTTTGATTTCTGTATCCATAACAATGAGCCTTCTATTGAAGTGATTGCAGGTGGCAAGACCTATGCGTCAAAGGCAGAAGACCAAACCGTAACCGTGACGAACGTAAACAAAATGGCGGCAACATTCCAACTGAAGGGTGCCAACAAGGGTATCGTGTTTAAGAACTTCAAGGTGAAAGTTGCTGTGGATGCCACTCCGGCAGAGCCAAGCACCGACATTTTTGTCACAGCAGCTGATGCCAAGATTCCTTATCGTATTCCTGCCATTACCAAGGCAAAGAACGGCGATTTGATTGCTGTAGCAGACTACCGTCACAGCGGTGCTGATATCGGTTTGGCACATAATGGACGAATTGACTTGCATGCCCGTATTTCTAAAGACAACGGAAAAACATGGGGTACTATGTTTCCTATCATAGAAGGTTTGGGCGGTAATTATGCTTCGGCTGGTAAATCCGAGTTTTATGTGGCTTTTGGTGACCCTTGTATTGTGGCCGACAGAGAAAGCGACCGCGTGATGGTGTTAAGCTGTGCCGGTAATGTCAGCTTCCCGGCAGGAACCCGTGAAAGACATCAGGGTATTGCCATTTTCCATAGTGACAACAACGGACAGACCTGGAGCGAGCCTGTTGACGTGGCCGAGAGCATCTATTCTCAGTTTGACAACTGCAGCCGCGGTCCGGTTAAAGCCATGTTTGTGGGATCTGGCAAGATTCACCAGAGCCGTTACGTCAAGGTGAAAGACTACTATCGTCTGTATGCTGCCGTTTTGGTACGCGACAAGAACGCCACTCATTGCAATTACGTGATTTATTCTGACGATTTCGGAAAGAGTTGGACTGTATTGGGCGATCCTGGTATTGCTCCTATACCAAGTGGCGGTGATGAACCTAAGGCCGAAGAATTGCCAGATGGAAGCATCGTAATCAGTTCGCGTTGTGGTGGAGGACGTTATTATAACATCTATTCATTCTCTGATTCAAAGAAGGCAGAGGGCAGCTGGGGTGTGATGGAATTCTCTGGTGCAGGCAATAATGGTGTTACAGCCCAAAACAACAGTTGCAACGGTGAAATTATGATATTACCGGTAGTACGCAAAGAAGACCAAAAGAAAATGTTCTTGGCTTTGCAGTCTGTTCCATTAGGTCCAAACCGTACGAATGTAGGTATTTATTACAAAGAGTTGGCTACACTGGAAGATTTCTCAAGTCCGAAGTCTTTTGCTAAAGATTGGGACGGAAGACATCAGGCCAGCTTCATAGGATCAGCTTATTCAACCATGACATTGCAGAAAGACAACACCATCGGTTTCTTGTTCGAGGAGTCAACTTATGGTAGAGATTATACTATTGTATATAAGAATTATACCATCGAAAAGATTACCGGCAACAAGTATAGCTACGATGCAGAGGCAAATGCCAATGAAGTTGTCAATGCTGGCTTTGACACCAAGGTGGATTATCTCAAGAGCTGTGTGGGAAAAAATGTAGGTAACATCAAAGAGTCGAGTCTGGAAACCATTGAAACAGCAGCACAGGCATACAAGGAAAATCCTTCGTTGAATGCTTACGAGTCTTTCAATAAGGCAGTTCAAGGTGTGGAGTACGTAGGCATAGAAGCAGGCAAATATTATCGTTTGCGCAATTCTGAGCGCAACCAGGGTTTGTACTACCTGACATGGAGTAATGGCAAGTTTAGCGGTGCCGAGATTGATAAGCAAGACGACGGTCAGCTTTTCTGCTTTATGAAAGATGAAAAAACCGGCAAATTTTTTGTACAGAACAAGAAAGAGGGACTTTATGTAGCCCCTTCGCCCAAGACATCCAACGTGTTTACGATGGTGAATCAGACCAGTGGCGCCGGTGTTTATGTGGTAAATTCCACCATGGAAGGTTTGAGTTCTGTGGAATGCCAAAACGGTACCGTAGGCTCTTATTCTTCTTTTCATCTTGACGCAGGCAATAAACTCGTAGCTTGGGAGCCTGCTTCCAAGGCCTCACGATGGTTTATCGAGCCAACAGACCTGTCTACTGCATTGGATTTTGTGGAAATGCCAAGTCGTTTTGAACAAGGAAATATCTACGACTTGAGTGGACGATTGGTAACCAATCCTACAAAAGGGATTTTTATTCGTAATGGACGCAAGTTCGTGAAGAAATAATAAAGGAATGAAATCAGGAAGAGACTCTGGGAAACCAGATTTCTTCCTGATTTTTTTATGGAATTCTTTTGATATATCAGCTTATAAGAATAGAATAATTATATATCTTGTTTCTTGCTTCCTATGATTTTGATGAGGCATAAGCAAGGATAATCCATGATGAAGGGTAAGGTTCAGAGTAAGTTTCCTTGTAATGAAGAATGAACTCCTTCTTGGATTTGCTGTATTCCTAGGATATAGTTCGTATTGTTTCATTAAACTTAGAACTATCCAGAAAATAAGAAGAGTCAGTAAACCCAAAAAGATTGCCAGTTATATCTGCAGGTATTTGTATTACTGCACGTCTGATTGCAATTTCAATCTTTTCAATTTCGTTGAACATGAGTAGTCGCAGTTTCTTGTCAAATCGATAAAGCATCATCACATTTTTGAAGGTAGAATCTTCTTTATACAAATGAGCAGCCCTGGACTTCCTTGACAATGGATACATATATGCAGACAATCTGTAATTTCCAATACAGTCATGTATTGCTTTGTTTCAGTCAATAATCTGTAAACCTCGAGATTTAAGCAAATCAACAAGATTTTCTGATGATTCAAATAAGATACATAAACGAACTACGCTCCCAAACTCTCTATTACAGGCGTTTGGGAGCGTAGCTATTATAATCTATGAATGATTTATACCACAAAAACAGCTATTAGCTGTATAAACAGGATAAGGAATACCATTGCAATAGGATATACGGTTGCATAAGCCACACCAGGAATATTACTGTCTACCATAGAGTCGGCTGCTGCAAGACCGGGTGTACTGGTCATACCGCCTGTAATGGTGCCCAAAAGATCGAGCATAGAAATTTTAAATACCAAACGGGCGAGTATGGCTGCAAGTAGCATTGGGACTAAGGTGATGAACATACCTACAATAAACATGCTCCATCCACTTTCCTGAAAAGTAGCTACCAGGTTTTTTCCTGCTTGTGTGCCCACTTCGGACAAGAATAGTAACAGTCCAAACTGACGCAACAGCTGATTTGCAGGACCTGACATGTTCCAAAGTATAGGACCCGTCTTACCGATTGAGCTGAGAATTAAAGAGGTGAGCAAAACACCACCGGTTAATCCGGGAGAGAATGTCATTCCGCCTGGAAGTGTGACACTCAGTTTTCCCACCAAAACACCTAAAACAATACCTAGGGCAATAGGGAAGAAGTCTGTGTCTGATAGCAGTTTGACATTGTTGCCAAGTAAATCAGCAGCTCCCTTGATACCTTCAATCTCTCCAACCATCATTATTTTGTCGCCAAATTTCAAAACTAAGTCAGGTGTTGGGGTTAAGTCGATGCCGCTACGACGCACACGAGTAATGGTACATCCATAATTCTCATGCAAGTTTAAACTGCCTATGTTCTTGTTTACCATATCCTTTCTGGTTAGAATGACAGTTTCCACAACCTGTCTTTTCGTGAGTGGTAATTCACCTTCTTGTCTTTTTCCCACCATCTCGGCCAATAAAATCAAAGACTCTTCACTACCTACGGCTTGAATAATATCATTTTCCTTTAATGCATAAGAAGCTTCGGGCATGAGAATCTTTTCGTCTGACTTGATGCGCGATACGACCGCACCTGTTGCAGCTCTGATATTCAGTTGTGCCAACGTCTTGCTAATAGCATTTGGGTTGGTAATATGAAAGACACAGGTCTTAAGCTGCGGAAATTGTCCGACACGTTCAGCTTCCAGTCTTTTAGCTTCTTCTTCCAAATTAATTTTCAGCAGACGGGGCAATAGCTTCACAAATAAGATAACACCGATTACACCAAAAGGATAAGCGATGCCATAAGCAATGGAAGCCAATGGAGAATTGGTGCTGTCGATGGCAACAGCCAATCCCGGAGTACTTGTCAAGGCTCCGGCAATAAGACCTACGGTGCTTGGAGTATCCAATCCAAAGAGATACTTAAGTCCTACGGCTGTGAGCGAAGCAGACATGATAATTAAGATTGTGATAATAATCAGAGTCTTTCCTTTACTCTTGAATGAATCAAAAAAGCCGGGACCTGCTTGAATACCTATGGTAAAGATAAAAAGTACTAATCCTAAATTTCCTAATTCTTTAGGAATGAGTACACCAAAATGGCCAAAGAGTAGGGCCACAAAAATAACAGCTGATACATCGAGCGACAAACCTTTGATTTTGATTCGTCCAAGCATAAAGCCGAATGCCACAATAACGAATAAGGCAAAGTAAGATGATTTAAGTAGTTCTGCTAACATTTGTTCTTAATGGATAAAAATATGTTATTAATTAAGTTTTCTGCGCAAAAATAGATAAAAACATTGGTCTGCAAAAGATTAGACAGATATTATGCATGAAAAAGTGGCGTAATGAATATATTTAATCTAAAATTACTACTTTTCTATTTTTCATAGCTTTACATTCACTTTTTTTCTCTATTTTTGCAAGTTAGAAAATAATTTCATATTAAATGTACTTATTATGCTTACATTAAAATTGATTACGGAGCAAACCGAACGAGTAATCAAAGGTTTGGAAAAGAAGCACTTTAACGGTGCCAAAGAAGCGATTGAAAACGTTATAGCAACAGATAAAAAACGCCGTGAGGCACAAACTAAATTAGACCAGAATCTGTCGGAAAGTAAAAAACTGGCAGCTCAGATTGGTGCTTTGATGAAAGCTAAAAATATCGAAGAAGCCGAAACAATCAAAGCGCAGGTAGCTCAATTAAAAGAGGTCAACAAGGCTTTGGAAGCTGAAATGGATGAGGCTCAGAAGAGCGTTGTAGAGCAACTTTGTGCCATTCCGAATATCCCTTATGACATTGTTCCTGAAGGAGCGGGTGCCGAAGATAATGTGGTGGTAAAGACCGGAGGTCTGGAAACTGAACTTCCGAAGGATGCACTGCCACATTGGGAATTGGCAAAGAAGTATGACTTGATAGATTTTGATTTGGGTGTGAAAATCACCGGAGCCGGATTCCCCGTATATAAAGGAAAGGGTGCCCGTTTGCAACGTGCCTTGATAAATTTCTTCTTAGATGAAGCACGCAAATCAGGTTATACTGAAATAATGCCTCCAACTGTAGTGAATCAAGCTTCGGGATATGGTACGGGTCAGCTTCCTGATAAGGAGGGCCAGATGTATCATTGCAACTTGGATGATTTATACTTGATTCCAACTGCAGAGGTTCCTGTAACTAATATTTATCGTGATGTGATTCTGGACGAAAAAGAATTACCCATCAAAAACTGTGCCTATACGCAATGCTTCCGTCGTGAAGCCGGTTCTTATGGAAAAGATGTGCGCGGACTGAATCGTTTGCACGAGTTTTCTAAAGTAGAAATCGTACGTATTGATACCCCGGAACATTCAGAAGAATCTCACCAGGAAATGCTGGCACATGTTGAAGGTTTGTTGCAGAAACTGGAGCTGCCATACCGCATTTTGCGTCTGTGTGGTGGGGACATGAGCTTTACCTCTTCTGTATGCTACGATTTTGAAGTTTATTCAGAAGCACAGAAACGTTGGTTGGAAGTGAGTTCGGTATCTAATTTCGATACTTATCAAGCTAACCGTCTGAAATGCCGTTACCGTAAGTCGGAGGATAAAAAGACAGAACTGTGTCATACCTTGAACGGTTCTGCATTGGCTTTGCCACGTATTGTTGCAGCCATCATGGAAAATTTCCAAACTCCCGAAGGAATTCGTATTCCAAAATGTTTGGTTCCTTATTGCGGTTTCGAAATTTTGGATGACAAACCGTTTTGATAACTCAAAGCATTAACAAAGAAATTTTAGATATATAGAAAGAAATGAATAAGATTGTTTCCAAAGAACAGTTCTCAGAGAAGGTATTCAAGTTCGAAATTGAAGCTCCTTTGATTGCCAAGGCTCGCAAGGCAGGTCATTTTGTTATTGTGCGCGTAGGTGAGAAAGGTGAGCGCATGCCCTTGACTATTGCCGGTGCTGATACTCGCAAGGGTACCATTACACTGGTAGTACAAAAAGTGGGTCTTTCTTCTACCCGTCTTTGCCAATTGGAAGTAGGTGATGAAATTACAGACGTGGTTGGCCCGTTGGGAAAAGCTACTCATATTGAAAATTTCGGCACTGTAGTTTGTGCCGGAGGTGGTGTGGGTGTAGCTCCTATGTTGCCTATTATTCAAGCTTTGAAAGAGGCTGGCAATCGTGTAATCTCTGTTTTGGCAGGACGCAGCAAAGACCTGATCATTTTGGAAGATGAGGTGCGCAAAAGCTCTGATGAAGTAATTATTATGACAGATGATGGTAGTTACGGACAGAAGGGTTTGGTGACCGAGGGTATCGAACAGGTAATTCAAAGAGAAAAGGTGGACAAATGTTTTGCCATTGGTCCGGCTATTATGATGAAGTTCTGCTGCTTGCTGACTCAAAAATATAATATTCCGACTGATGTTTCTTTGAATACAATCATGGTGGACGGAACCGGTATGTGCGGAGCTTGCCGCATTACTGTGGGCGGAAAAACCAAATTCGTTTGTGTAGACGGTCCGGAATTTGATGGACATCAGGTTGACTTCAACGAAATGTTGAAGCGAATGGGCGCATTCAAAAAAGAAGAAGCTCAAGAAATGTGCCATTTGGAAAAGGATTTCGAAGCTCATCTGGAACAGGTGGATCAGCATTTAAATAAAGATTGGGCTGCTTTGGCTGCGGATATGGATACAACGACTCCGCTTAGTGAACTGACCGACCGTAATGCTGCATGGCGCCAGGAAATCAGAAAGGCTATGAAGCCTAAAGAACGCACAGCTATTGCTCGTGTCGTGATGAATGAGTTGGATCCGGCTTATCGTGCAACAACCCGTACAGAGGAAGTGAATATGGGATTGACTCGTGAACAGGCTCTGACAGAGGCTAAGCGTTGTCTTGACTGTGCTAACCCAACTTGTATGCAAGGTTGTCCGGTCAGCATCAATATTCCTTCTTTCATCAAGAACATTGAGCGAGGTGAATTCTTAAATGCGGCCAGAGTGTTGAAAAGCACTTCAGCATTGCCTGCCGTTTGTGGTCGTGTATGTCCACAGGAAAAGCAGTGCGAGAGTCAATGTATTCACTTGAAGATGAATGAGCCCGCCGTAGCAATTGGTTACTTGGAGCGTTTTGCGGCTGACTTTGAACGCGAGAGTGGTAAGATGTCTATTCCGGAATGTGCGCCTGCCAATGGCATTAAGGTGGCAGTAATCGGTTCAGGTCCTGCTGGTCTTTCTTTCGCTGGCGACATGGCAAAGAACGGTTATGATGTGACTGTATTCGAAGCATTGCACGAAATTGGCGGTGTGCTGAAATATGGTATTCCTGAATTCCGTTTGCCCAATAAAATTGTTGATGTTGAAATCTGCAATTTGGAGAAAATCGGTGTGCACTTTGTGAAAGACTGTTTGGTTGGCAAGACAATCAGTGTGAAAGAACTCGAAGATGAAGGCTTCAAAGGTATCTTTGTCGGATCTGGAGCGGGTTTGCCAAACTTTATGGGAATTCCTGGTGAGAACAGTATCAATATTATGTCGAGCAATGAATATCTTACTCGCGTGAACTTGATGGATGCTTCGAATCCAGAAACAGATACTCCAATCAACAAGGCTAAGAATGTAATGGTAGTTGGCGGCGGAAATACAGCCATGGATTCTTGCCGTACAGCCAAACGATTAGGTGCTGAACGTGTATTTATCGTTTATCGTCGTTCTGAAGCCGAAATGCCGGCTCGCTTAGAGGAAGTGAAACATGCAAAAGAGGAGGGTATTGAGTTCTTGACCTTGCATAATCCATTAGAATATATTGCTGATGAAAACGGAGCTGTCAAGGCTGTTGTGTTGCAAAAAATGCAGCTTGGAGAGCCTGATGCAAGCGGACGCCGCAGTCCGGAGCCTATACCGGGAGCTACAGAAACAATAAACATTGATATGTCTATCGTAGCTGTTGGAGTTTCTCCTAATCCTATTGTCCCGACTTCTATCAGTGGCTTGGAGTTAGGCCGAAAGAATACGATTGTTGTCAACGAGGGTATGCAGACTAATTTGCCAAGTATCTTTGCCGGAGGTGACATTGTGCGCGGTGGTGCTACTGTGATTTTGGCAATGGGCGATGGACGTAAGGCTGCTGCCAGCATGCACGAATATCTGCAACAGCAATAATTAGAATCATTTTTTTGATTAAGTATATCTTTTCTATCAAGAAAGGAATGAGGAAATCTTGCTTGCCGAAGAATCTATTCGGTGGGCAAGATTTTCTTCTAAATGTATCTTGGGCATCTCTTTTTTTCTTTAGTTTCTTTTGTATTAATATATTCAACAAACTTTTTATCATTCAAATTTATGAGTGGCTTTTATAGTATTTTACTGCTTGTATGTAGTAATGTTTTTATGACTTTAGCCTGGTATGGACATCTTAAACTGCAGGAAAACGGAACCAGTTCCAACTGGCCGTTAATCGGAGTCATTTTGTTTTCCTGGCTTATTGCTTTTGCTGAATACTGTTGTCAGGTGCCTGCCAATCGTATCGGTTTTATAGGTAATGGCGGACCTTTCAGCTTGATGCAGTTAAAGGTAATACAGGAAGTTGTTTCGCTTATCGTGTTTACGGTAATGGCCAATGTTATGTTTCAGGGACAGAATCTGCAATGGAATCACCTGGCAGCTTTTGGTTGTTTGGTCATGGCTGTTTATTTTGTATTTATGAAATAAAGAAAGTGCTTCGAACAAGTTACATGGAATTATGTTCTAATTACTTTGAGAAAAATGAAACTTACAGAAACAGAACTCTTGGAACGTCGTATTTGGCGGCATTTTAATAAAGGACTTCAAGAATATGATTTGCTTGAAGAGGGTGACCATGTCCTTTTAGGCATATCCGGCGGTAAGGACTCGTTGGCTTTGCTTGAGTTTATGGCAAAGCGTGCACGAATATATCGTCCCAAAATTTTACTAAGTGCCCTACATGTACGCATGACAAACATTGCTTATGAGAGCGACAATAATTATTTGGAAAATTTTGCAGCTCGTCATGGTGTGCGTCTTTATGTGCGTGAAACATCTTTTGATGCAACTACAGATATGCGCAAAAGTCCTTGTTTCCTTTGCTCTTGGAACCGACGAAAAATGCTTTTCGAAACAGCTAAAGAATTGGGATGTAACAAAATAGCTTTGGGACATCATCAAGATGACATTTTGCATACGGCTTTGCTTAACTTCAGTTTTCAAGGGCAGTTTTCTACGATGCCGGCGCGCCTGAAGATGCGTAAGTTTCCGATGACCATCATCCGTCCTTTTTGTATGGTTCAAGAAAAAGATTTGCAAAAATGGGCTGAACTGCAAGAATATCAGAAACAAAAGAAACAATGTCCCTATGAGCATGATTCACATCGTACGGATATGCGTAATGTATACGAACAAATAGAACGAATGAATCCCGAAGCTCGTTACTCTATGTGGAATGCTTTGGAACGCGAAGGGAAACTGACAGAAGAGTAGCCATAGTCAATTTACTTGAGAGATATTTAGCTGATATTATTAATTTGAAATGTTCTATTCGTGCTCATAATAGAATATAACGGCAAACATATAAGACAACTTCCTTAAATAGATTTATTTTTTCATAGGTAAATGACTTTCTTTTAGAAAGATTTGCCTATCTTTGAAATAATATAATATGTATAGACATGAGAAAACTGAAAATCATATCGTTGGCTGCTTGCTTGGCCGTTAGTTTGGGAGGATTTGCTCAGCGCAAAGGCAAGTCCAATCCGGCAGTGTCATCTTCGTCGGTAGATTTTTACATGGAACAATATGATTTTGACAATGCAGAGAAACAACTGGAACGCAACATAAAAATGTTGAAGCGCAAAAGACAGTCTACCGCTGAGGCTGAAAAGTTGCTCGAAAAACTGGATGTCGTAAGATCGATGCTTCAAGCTACCGAACGTGTGGTGATTATTGACAGTATAGTGACAGACAAGGCTAATTTTTTGCAAGCAATTAAAATCAGTCCGGAAAGTGGGGCCTTGAGTTCTTATGGTCAGTTTTTCGGAACGAATGATTCTTTGGGCAATGTTTATTTGTCGGAGTTAGGAAATAAAATCTATTATTCTGTTCCAAACAAAACAACTGATACAGAACAAGAAAAGCATGGGTCTAAATTGTTTACCAGTGATTTGCTGGGCGGAAAATGGAGCAAGCCGGTAGAACTTAAAGGGTTAAACGATGATGAGGACCAAGACTATCCGTTTATGTTGTCTGATGGAGTAACTCTTTATTATGGTGCACGTGGTGAAGAAAGTATTGGCGGCTATGACATTTTTGTGACGCGTTATGATTCGGATAACAATACATTCTTAAAGCCTGAAAATATCGGTATGCCGTTCAACTCACCGGCTAATGACTATTTATATGCTGTTGATGAATTGAATAATCTGGGATGGTTCGTGACTGACCGTTGCCAACCGGAAGGAAAAGTTTGCATCTATATCTTCGAACCAAATGCATTGCGGAAAACTTATGAAGCAGAAGCATATAGCGAAGAAGAACTGCGAGGATTGGCACGTATCAACAGTATTTCTGCGACATGGGGCGATGCTGCTTTAATGGCTGATGCACGCGAACGACTGAATTTTGTTCTTAGTGACAAACCGGAAGTGGTGAAGCCAAGAGATTTCGATTTTGTAATCAATAACAAACTGACTTATACTCTTGTTGCTGAATTTAAGTCACCCGAAGCGCAGAAAATGGCGGAGTGGTGGAAAGAAGGACAGGAACAGTTGAAAAAAGACAAGGAAACATTGCAGCAACTGAGAGATGCTTTTGCGCAAGCTAATGCGGGAAGAAAACAACAGCTCAAGCAGCAGATTCTAACCATGGAACAGGCGTATGAAAAATTGTATTATGGTTTGAAAGAGCAGGAAGTGAAAATCAGAAATACTGAAATCGGCTATTTGAATCAGTCTGCTCAGTAGCGTTTTTCTTTTGCTGAATCTGTTTCTGTCAAGAGCACCGACTTGCGTAGTGTTACTTAGGGTGACTTACTAGAATACATCATCTGTTTTGCAGATGGCAAAGATTAGAAAAAGTTTTTTTCATATAAAAATATAGGCCTATGAAAAAGTATTTTGCAGAATCTGAATTGATTATTAATCCGGATGGAAGTATCTTTCATTTGCATTTGAAACCGGAACAGTTGGCTGATAAGGTTATTCTTGTTGGAGATCCGGGAAGAGTTCCTACTGTGGCAGCTCATTTTGAAAAGCAAGAATGCGATATTCAAAGTCGTGAGTTCAGAAGTATTACCGGTACTTATAATGGTAAGAGAATAACAGTTCTTTCTACCGGCATAGGTTGCGATAATATTGATATCGTAATGAATGAATTGGATGCTCTTGCAAATATTGATTTTCACACTCGTGAAGAAAAGGCTGAGTTGCGCTCGTTGGAAATAGTGCGCATCGGCACTTGTGGCGGTTTGCAATTGAATACACCGGAAGGAACTTTTGTTTCGAGTGTCAAGAGCATTGGATTTGACGGATTGCTGAATTATTATGCCGGGCGGAATGAAGTGTGCGACTTAGAACTCGAAGAGGCTTTCAAGAAACATATGAACTGGTGTCCGCAGAAAGGAGCTCCTTATGTGATTGACGCTGATCCGGAATTGACTAACCGGATAGCCGGAGAGAATATGGTTCGTGGTATTACCATTGCTTGCGGAGGCTTTTTTGGACCACAGGGGCGTCAGTTGCGCATCCCTTTGCAAGATCCAAACCAAAACGAAAAAGTGGAAAGTTTTGAATATAACGGATTGCGCATCAATAATTTTGAAATGGAAAGTTCTGCATTGGCCGGTTTGGCTCGATTGTTGGGACATAAGGCTACTACATGTTGCATGGTAATAGCTAATCGAAGAACGGGTAAGGCAAATGCAGCCTACAAACAAACCATAGATTCGTTGATACAAACCGTATTAGATCGAATTTAAGTATATTACAGTATGCCCGGCTACAGAAAGTCGGGCATATTTGTATTCAGAATACAGATAAATACCTTGCGTTATACGATGCATTAAGGGTATATACACATTTATAGTAATACACAAATAAATAAAAAGATTATGGATTTTTCAGGAAATATATGTGCAATAGCAACAGCTCCGGGAGGAGCAATCGGTATTATACGAGTGTCTGGTCCTGATTCAGTGACTATAACGAATAAAATGTTTAAGGGGGTAGGGGGTAAAACATTGGCAGAGGCAAAACCTTATACCTTATCTTTTGGACAGATTGTAGATGAACAAGAGGGCATAGTGGATGAGGTTTTGGTGAGCGTGTTTCATGCTCCGCATTCTTATACTGGTGAGAACAGTGTGGAAATCTCGTGTCATGGCTCGGCTTATATTCTTCAGCGTATCATGCAATTGCTTTTGCAGCATGGCTGTCGTACGGCTAATCCGGGAGAGTTTACTCAAAGAGCATTCTTGAATGGTAAAATGGACTTGAGTCAGGCTGAGGCTGTAGCCGATTTGATTGCTTCTAATTCAGCTTCAACTCATCGCATGGCTATGAGTCAGATGCGTGGCGGTTTTAGTCGTGAACTGTCACAGTTGCGTGATCGTCTTCTGCATCTGACATCCTTAATGGAATTGGAATTAGACTTTAGCGACCATGAAGAATTAGAGTTCGCAGATCGTACAGAATTGCATCAACTGGCTCATGAGATAGAAAAGGTTATCGGTAATTTAGCCCAATCATTCCGATTGGGTAATGCCATCAAAAATGGTTTTCCTGTGGCTATTGTAGGCGAAACAAATGCAGGTAAGTCAACATTACTGAATGCTCTGTTGCATGAAGAAAGAGCTATTGTGAGTGACATTCATGGTACGACACGTGACGTGATAGAGGATACCGTTAATCTTGGGGGAATTACTTTCCGTTTTATAGATACTGCCGGCATACGAGAAACAACAGATACAATAGAAAGCCTTGGTATAGAGCGTAGTTTCCAAAAGATGGAACAGGCACAGATCGTACTTTGGATGGTCGACAGCCAGCATGCGGCTGAACAGGTTAATAATTTATCTGATCAAATATTGCCTTTATGTGTGGACAAGAAGCTGATTGTTGTAGTCAATAAGGCAGATTTAATGGCTGGTGCTCCTTTGTCGCACTTGCCTGATTTTCCTGAAAATGTAGATGTCGTATTTATATCAGCAAAAGAAAAACTGGGATTGGAGCAATTACAAAATCGCTTGATATCTGTGGCTCAGGTACCAGAAGTAGGAGAGGAGGATGTCGTCGTTTCGAATATCCGCCATTATGAAGCTTTGACCAATGCTCAAGCTGCTATACACCGTGTGGTGGATGGAATGAATCAGGGTTTACCTGGAGATTTGATATCTCAAGATCTACGCGAATGTCTCTTCCACCTTGCAGAAATAGTAGGAGGTGAAGTCACTACAGATGAAGTGCTTGGAAATATCTTTAAGAATTTTTGCATCGGTAAATAGCCAACTATCTAATTATTAGATGGTTACGGCTACAGACAAC
>Lana_p2__coassemble_299_pt1 | contig 35713 bp, 24 predicted proteins | sample Lana_p2__metabat2_low_PE_019 | metagenome-assembled genome bin Lana_p2
CCAAAGAAACAAACAGCCCGACCACGGTATTTATCCGGTGGTCGGGCTGTTTTTGTTTACTCATTCCAAATGTTTCCGTTGTTCCCCCAAATGTCTAAGGAACCTTCTCCATTGCTGAGTGACTCACTTCCAGTTGCACTTGTGCCAGAGTCAACGCTAAGGCTGTTAGCCAGCAAGTGTTGTGGTACGAGAGGTATTGTTCTGGTTGTTGGTGTTTGATATGTTTTTTTCATGTTCTTATCTTAATTGTTTGTTTTGAATTTATTTAAAGAAAATCTTTTTGCCGCTCTTGGTGATGTAGAGGCCTTTGCTTGGTTTCAGTACGCGACGGCCCTGCAAGTCGAAGTATTCTTCCTTGTTGTTTTCTGAAACAGAATTTTGGATTTCATCCAAGCCTGTTGTGGTGCCTCCGATAACAATTGAGAATACGCTGGCTGTTGTGGCGGCAGGTATTTCTAAGTAAGCCTTACCCTTACCTATGGTGCGGTTGCTTGTGTTGCTGTCCAGAATATAGAAACCAATTTTTCCGTTTTTGTTTGCCAATACATAAGCATTGGTTCCTGCCGGAATCTCTTTATCTTTCAATACCGGTTTCAGATTGTTGCTTTGTTGAGGACTTCCTCCATTGGTGCAAGTAAAGGTGAAAGAACTTTCACTCTTGCTTGTTCTCTTCAGAACGGCACCGGTATTGGCAGGGATAATCTCGCTGAAAGGAGTCAGTGAAGCTGTTTGCTTGCTTTCATCTACTGATGCTGCATAGGCTGCAACGCCTTCAGGAATCTGTAAAGCAACCGGAGCCGAGATGGTGGCATAGTCTGCAGTCATGGTCTTTGTAAGCTTAGGTTGGTCATTAGGTTCAGTAACCTCCTCTATATGCCAGGCAGTTCTTTCAAAGTTGTCTGCGTTCCAAGCATCTACAAAGTAATATCCACTGGCATCCCAATCACACCAGTTGTTTGCGCTATTAGGTTTGATGACATAGCATCCTATTTTGCCGGTATGCGCTTTAATGGTAAATGTTCCGCCCATATCAGCTTTATTGTTCTGGTTGCCGTTCACATTCAGCATGCTGCATCCGGTAAGGCGTTTGTCGTTAGAATAATAGTATACTGTTTCACCGTTTGTACCCTTATCCGTAACTAGCTTTATCTTATAGTTCTTTTCTGGTACATTATCTTTCGAAGAAGCATATCTTTTAGACTTGTCTCCTTGGAATCGATAGAACTTACCTGTTTGAGGCATATTCAAGCGCAGGGCTGTAATAGCAGCTTCCAATTTATTGGCGCAATTGAGTTTTGTTCCTGCACTTGTGTTTTGGTCGTTTTGTGCATCTGTAGCTGCCTTTAGAGCTGTAGAGAAAGCGTTTCCATTATCTGTATATTGTCCTAAAGCACTACCAATTAAACCATTATATTGATTTGCTTTTGTTATGGCTTGTTCCAACTTTTGTGTTGCAGAAGCATCATCAATCAATTGAATAAAGAAAGTAGAACCCTCATCTGGATTTCTCCAAAATTTCATTTTAGAATCTTGTTTGTTTAAATATTGATTCGAATGTGCATTCTTAAAACAAAATCCCCCGCGACTTTTGTAGCCAACATTGCTGGTTTCAGTAAGAATCCAAGTAGAGTTGTTGTCTGTAGGCACATTAAAGATGGCCAGGTCACTTGCGTACGTGACACATTTTGTAGCACCTTTTTCTTTGTTGTATATGCGGTAGCCGCCGTCACCATTTGCTACAAAGCACCAAAGTTGCTTATTATCTTCAGGATTGACTTGATTGGCATCAAAAAAGAAATCCATAGATGTATCCGTATTATTTACCGTAAGATAACCCTTCTTATGCCCCCCACCTGTATTATTCTCATTCATGTTTACCAAATACCATTTGGGATTCTTAAAATTTCCCTGCTCGTCGATACTTGTAAGTTCAAAAGGCACTGTCATGGTTGAGGACTGTGCATTCAATGTTAATATTCCTGTTAGGAACAGGAATAAAAATTGGAAAAGTAGTTTTTTCTTCATGTTATTATAGATTATTTTCTTTGATAGTCTTGTTTTGTATAAATCAGCCCATTTTGAAGCAAAATTATTCTATTTTTTTTTTTTGATGCATTTTTTATGTTAATAATAGCTAATACAACCTTTGTCTATGAAATAAACTGGTGGTAATATATGTCATAAAATTTTTCTTTTGATAAATTAATGTCGGAAATATTGCCGTCTTGGTATAATATGTATTCTATTTCAATTCCGAAAATATAAACCGAAACTAACGTCTAAAACTATATCACGGCATGCCTCGCGTTTTAGACATTGTTTTCGGGTACTATATAAAGAAAGCGCAGCATGGCATTTTGCAGCCATGCTGCGCTTTCTTTGTCTTAAATTGTGGGCTGTGTGCCCTATTATGATGAATGATTAGAAGATAACTTTTTACCGCTTTTCGTTACAAAAATGCATTGTCGGATTCCATACATGGTGACATATGTTTGTCCGTCACTATCATTTTGACAAAATGTGTATTTTTCATTCTGAGCTTTGTGTTTATTCGTAACAGTTTGCAGCCGAAAGAGAATAAGCGATTCTCAGCTTGTATTATTAATACTATCATTTTGACAGCGTGCAGTTTACGCTCGTTTTTGTCCATACTTTCGACACACCATCTAGAAAAATAACGATTCAAAACAGAGCTATATCGAGGCATTTTTTATGGTTACCAGATTAAAAAATGTCGAAGTCACGTTGAAAATGAATTTATCTCATGATGAAAATAATTTTATCTCATGGGAATAATTTTTTTATATCATGAGATAAAAAGAAAAATCTCAAGAGAAGTTTCGAATAATATACCGTATATTTAGCATTTTCGCTGTATAATCATTCAAAATAGAAGCTATTTGAATGAAAATGGAAATAGGTGCAGTAAGTGAAATGGCTGTTTTTGAATTAGAATGTAAGTGAATCGGTTAAATTAGCTGACAAAGAGGAGTTTTGCCGCTTGCCTTGTCTTGTCGCCGGGCGATTGCAAATCCCCCGGAACGTTTTCATTGCTTCATTGCATCTTGTAGTTACATCTACGTATACGTTCAAGCAGATTTCCGAATCTGCTTGCCAATGCGTGTTTTGCAACTGACATTTAATAAAAAGAGCTGTATCGAAAATAATCGATACAGCTCTTAGCGAATCATTATAATTTATTTCCAAACGTCGAAGTCAGCTTCTTCGTTGCCGAGTGCGCTGCCTGCGCCCATTTCTTCTTCATGAATGTTCAGTGAACTGGCAGCCATCATAGACTCTTGTGCTACAACCAACATTTCGGTGGTTGGTTTCTGATATGTTTTTTTCATTTTCTGGTATTTTGATATGTGATGAATTAGTTGAAGATAACTTTCTTTCCGCTCTTAGTTACGTAGATTCCCTTGGTTGGGTTCTGTACGCGACGGCCCTGCAAGTCGAAGTAAACTTCTTTTGCAGCCTCTCCGGTTACGATTTCGTCGATGCCGGTTGTGCCACCACCAATGATGATTGACTGCAAGTTAGCCTGAGCAGCAGGAAGGGTCAAGTATGCTTTGTTGGCACCCAAGTTGCGGTCGCTGGCATTCAATTTATAGAAACCGTATTGACCATCTTTCTCACCAAGGATATAAGCTGTAGTTTCAGCTGGAATGTCTGTATTAACATACACGCCAGTCAAGTTGTTGTTTCCTTCAGTTGCAGTAGCAGAAGCTGCAAATTCAAAGTTAAAGCTTGTGCCTTCGCCAGTCTTCTCCAACAGAACAGCAGTTCCGGCAGGAATGGTAGTTGTTACTTCAGCCAATGTTGCTTTTGCGTCAGTAGCCGTAACCGTATAAGCCTTCACGTTAGCAGGGATTGTCAGAGCCACAGGAGCAGCCAAAGTAGCATATTGTTTTTCCATTGACTTGGTCAGCTTCGGCGTATTTTCTGTAACCGGCTCCAAAACCCAAGCTGTGTTTGGGGCAGTTGCGTCGTTGGATCTATCCAAACGGCCTTCGTTGAGTGCATGCAAATTGTTGCTGCTTGAAGGGTCAATCAAATAAACACCCACCATTCTGTCTTGTTTTCTGAAGTCGTATGTGTCACCCAATCCGGTTTCATCGTTGCCGTCTGCTTTCAGATTGATGAGGTTGCTGCCGGTAAGATGCTTGCTTTCTGCTGAATAGTAGAATACCGTGCTGTTGTCTTTGCTATCGGTCAGCTGCATTTTGTCTCCAGTCTTCGTGTTGGCAATGTATTTACCGTTCATCATGCTTCTGAAGCGATAGAAACCGGTAGGAGGAGTGTTGATAGTAACACTCTGAGTCTGCAAGGCATCAATCAGCGCCTTGTTCTTTTCAACGGCAGTCTTCACTTCTTCGTTGGTTACTTCTTGGTCACTGATATTTGCTAAGGCTGTCTTTGCAGCATTAACAGCAGCAGTAATAGCTTCAGTGGCAGTATATTGACCAGCACCAGTTCCAATAAGTTTCTCTGTGTTGTAAGTCAGAGCCTCCTTGATATATTTCTTGGCATCGTAAACCAACTGGGCAGAATAGCCTCCGACTCCATTGGCAAATTTAGGATTGGTATTTACGTTTTGGATGTTCAAGTGTTGTCCTTCAGAAGTGAAGCGGACTGTATATTGCTCTGATTTAGATACCCCTGTTGGAAATAAATAATCTGTATTTTCATCTGGTAATGTAACATCAGAAGTTGTTAGAACAGTGGCTTGATCTTCTTGATCTACATAAGAAATGGTATTGTTTGATTCTCTCTTTAAATACTTATTATCGCTCAATCTTTGCAGCTTTACTTGCTTGCCTGAACCGCCTTCAACCACTTTAACCACGAAAACACCCACTGGGTCTGGTGCGCTGGTGCAAGTCTTAGACCAGTTTATCCAGCTGTAGTTAGTACCGGAAACACCTTTGAAGATAACCAATTGGTCATTTGCCAGGTTATCTGATTTCAGCAAGTTTTCCTTTCTGCAAGGATCTTGAGTGCTTGTTGCATCCGTTTGTGCCATCACTTGCGTACAACCGGCAAGCAGCACAACCATCAGCGTTTTTACACGAGTAACATTTCTCATACTTTGTTTAATTTGTAAGTTTGTAATTAAGGATAAAAAATTAAGTCGGCGACAAAAGTAAAGCATCAGACCTTTGTTTGCAATTATTTTATGCGATTTATTTTTAGATTTTTCTCTTTTTTGCCAAAATGATGCTAATTTTAAATTTGTTTGCAATGTTTTTCTTACAAAGTCGCCAAGTATTTGGTATTTAAGTGGTTGAAAAGCCATTTTGTTTGTCAGGAGTCTTATTGAAGTGTCCGAAAATTGTGTACGTTAACACACAAATTCCCGTTTCTATATTGTTTTCTTCTGATTCCTTAATGTTTGTTTTTTAAAGATTGTTTTTGGTGTGTTGTTGCATTTCGGAAAAGTGTTTTTCATAATAACAGTTCTGTTTGGGGCCGGACAAACACAAAAAAAGTGCAGCAGCAACCTGAATGTTTTCAGATTACTGCTGCACGGACTAATTATTGTTCACTAACTAATCATCGGTAGTCGTTGGCTGGCATTACATTTGGCAGAACCAAGTAACGAAGAACGGTACGCTCATATCCAGCAAGATGCCATGAAGAATGGCTACGGGTATCATGTCCTTGCCCGAAAAACGGGTGATGGTAGGCAAAACCACATCCATGGAATTTACGCCCGCTGCCGAAACAGGAGCCAGGCTTCCGAAATATTTGCGGAACCAAGGTGCTCCAATCAGCGAAAGCAGTTCGCGGAAAATGTTGGTCAAAAGAGCAATCGTGCCCAGTTCGCTGGCAATCTGCACGCCAACACTGGCAGTCTTCAATTGAGTAATCAGCAGAGAAGACAAGGAATAGTAGGCAAAACCGCTGCCCACTGCCATGCAATCGGCAGCACTCCAGCGCGTCAGTATCAAACTGGCTGCTGCAGAAAACACCAAAGTACCCACAATGGTAGACAATGGTATGAGCAGCAAGCGTACATCAAAATTCCGGATCAGCTTTTTCAGACTGTCGCTGCTGCCCAAACTGATGCCCACCTGCAACATTAGAGCATAAAGAATGTAGGTGCTCAAACTGCGGTCGAGCAATCCTTCGGGTACGTTGAAACTGAATCCCAGAATTACGCCCAATGTCAGAATCAAAAGTACAAAAACACTATTTCTCATTTTGTCCCTCCTTTCTTCTAAAAAACAGACGGTAGGTGATCCAAGACATGATGAGGCTGCCTGTGATGCCGGCTAATGCCAAGAGCAAGGCTTGGAGACCAAACGAACTGAAGTTGTGAATTAACTCGTGGTTGGAGCCGATGCTCAACCCAAAGAAGAACAAAAGGCAAAAAATGGTGATGCTGATGGTTTTTTCGGTTTTATGAAGATAAACCTTGTCACGGAACAGATAACCCAAGGTTATTCCCGTAATCATAAATATCAATACGTTGAACATGATAAATTCCTCCGGTAAAATAATCTATATAATAAGGTGTAATGACGTACGGAAGCAAAAAGATACGTGTAGGATGTACAGCGCACGAATGACTCCGAACGAATAAAAAAGTAGAAATAAAGAATATAGAATTATTTTACAGCGAAGTAAAACCGGTAAACCAATGAGCACACACCGCCATAAAGCATAAGCGAACCTCGCCATGCTTTGCCAAAAGGTTGTGAATGTAATTGTTATATGCGCTCATCTTGATGTTTATTGATTTTAATGCAAAGGTAGGCATACTTGTATGATAAAACAAGCGAAAGTGCTTAAAAATCCCAAAAATATACGACTGGGGGAAGATGTGTGGATTTATTCTACACTTTTCCACACCGGTCCTAAGTTGGGATGTCTGACGTATTTATTACTTCTTTCCAGATGCTTTTTTTAATAAACTATTGAATATGATAGAAATATATTTGTATTTTTGCGCTCATTTTTGTTGAATGTTGGAATGGTAACAGTTTTGGCATTACCTTTGTCTTATAAATAAGAGAGAAAAAATATAGAATAATAATATCAAAACTAATTTTGTTTATGAAAATCCAGTTTCAAAATGTGCGATCTTATTTCTTTATCAAGAAAAAGAATCTGGCTTTAATCTGCATGCTGTTGCTGGCAGTAGGGGTAGCTTATTATTTTTTACGACGAGAGGAAGTAGTCCCTCCGGCAGAACCGAATGTGGTGGTACAGCCTGTTAAGCGCAGCGATGTGGAGGTTTACGGAGAATATGTAGGCCGGGTGAAAGCACAGCAGCATGTGGAAGTGCATGCCCGTGTGGAAGGCTTTTTGGAAAAAATGCTCTTTGAGGAGGGTACGCATGTGGAAAAAGGACAGACGCTGTTCGTAATCGACCAAAGACAATACAAGGCGCGTGCGGATAGAGCCCGGGCGCAATTGGCCAAGGACGAGGCGCTGATGCGCAAGGCCGAGCACGACCTGAATAGAATCCGCCCTCTGTATGAGCAAAACGCTGCCAGTAGGCTGGACCTGGACAATGCAGTGGCTGCATTTGAAGGGGCTAAGGCGGCTGTGGGCATGAGTCGGGCTGACTTGGAACAGGCCTTGATGGAACTGAGCTATACTGTGGTGCGTGCACCGATTGCCGGTAGTATCGGTGAGAGACTCTCGGACTTGGGTGCCTTGGTGGGCGGTAGCGGCAAAACGAAACTGGCTACAGTGATGAAATGTGACACGGTGACGGTGCTCTTCAGTCTTACGGCTCTGGATTTCCTGAAGTGCAAAGAAAGAAACGTCAATTTGGGACAGCGTGTGGAAAACCGTTCCTGGCAGCCGTTTGTGACTGTTACTCTGGCCGACAATTCAAGATATCCGCATAAGGGATTGGTGGATTTTGCCGACCCGCAAGTTGATCCGCGCACCGGAACGTTTGCCGTTCGTGCCGAACTGCCCAATCCGGAAGGAGTGCTTCTGCCCGGACAGTTTACCAAAGTACGCCTGCTGCTGGATGTGCGCACCAACGCACTCACAGTACCGGTCAAGGCATTGGTTGTAGAAAAGGGCGGAGCCTATATATTTGTGGTGCGTGCCGATGGTACGGCCGAAAAGCGTTTTGTGGAACTCGGACCGCAACAGCAGAATTCGGTTGTTGTAGAACGCGGTTTGGCACAGGGCGAAAAAGTGGTGGTAGAAGGACAACATAAACTGACTGCCGGACAGAAAGTGAAGATTTCGGAGGTGAAACGCGCAAAATGATTCGGGTATGAGTAAAGTAGATTTCTTTATAGACCGCCCGGTGTTTTCTGCGGTGGTGAGTATCGTGATTGTGCTGGTGGGTCTTATCGGACTGACTTTGTTGCCGGTGGACCAGTATCCGCAGATTACACCTCCGGTGGTGAAAGTGAGTGCCTCATATCCTGGTGCCGGTGCACTCACAGTGGCACAAGCTGTTGCTACGCCTATCGAACAAGAATTAAACGGAACTCCAGGTATGCTTTATATGGAGAGTAGCAGCTCCAATTCGGGAGGCTTCTCGGCCACAGTGACTTTTGATGTGGCGGCTGATGCCGATTTGGCTGCCGTAGAAATCCAGAATCGCGTGAAGCTGGCAGAAAGCCGACTGCCGGCAGAGGTGGTTCAAAATGGTATTTCGGTGGAAAAACAGGCGCCCAGCCAGCTGATGACCATCTGCCTGACATCCAATGACCCGAAGTTTGACGAGATTTATCTGAGTAACTTTGCCACGCTCAACGTGCAGGATGTGTTGCGCCGTATTCCGGGAGTGGGACGTGTAGGTAATGTAGGTGGACGTTATTATGCCATGCAAATTTGGCTTCAGCCAGACAAGATGGCTCATTACGGATTGACCGTGAAGGATTTGCAGACTGCTTTGAAGGACCAAAACAGCGAGGCGGCAGCCGGTGTGTTGGGACAGCAGCCGATGAACGGCCCCGATATCACGATTCCGATTTCTACCCGTGGGCGCTTGTCGTCGGCCGAACAGTTTGAGGAAGTGGTGGTGCGCGCCAATCCGGATGGTTCTATCATCCGTTTGCGTGATGTGGCTCGCATCAGTCTGGAAGCATCTTCGTATAGTACTGAGAGTGGTATCAACGGAGGTAATGCCGCCGTGCTGACCATTTATATGTTGCCCGGTGCCAATGCCATGGAAGTGGCCGACCGTGTGAAGGAAGCCATGAAGCAACTTAGTGAAAATTTCCCGGAGGGACTTTCGTATGAGGTGACTTTCGATATGACCGAATATATCTCTTCTTCGATTCACGAAGTGTATAAAACACTGTTCGAAGCATTGGTTCTGGTTATCTTGGTAGTATTCCTTTCTTTGCAAAACTGGCGCGCTACGCTTATTCCGGTGGTGGCTGTGCCCATCTCGCTGATTGGTACATTTGGTTTGATGCTTATTTTTGGCTTTTCTCTGAATATGCTGACACTGCTCGGCTTGGTTTTGGCTATCGGTATTGTGGTGGACGATGCCATTGTGGTGGTGGAAAATGTGGAACGTATCATGCATGAGGAACACCTGCCGGCCTATGAGGCTACGAAAAAGGCAATGGACGGACTCGTTGGTGCATTGATAGCCACTTCGCTGGTGCTGGTTGCCGTTTTTGTTCCCGTAAGTTTCCTGAGTGGCATTACGGGTATGTTGTACCGTCAGTTTACCGTAACCATTGCCGTGTCGGTGATTATCTCTACGGTGGTGGCGTTGACTCTGAGCCCGGTGATGTGTTCGCTTATCCTGAAACCCAGTGTACCGGATCATAAAAAGAATATAGTATTTCGTAAGATCAATCATTGGTTGGGATTGGGAAACAGACAGTATGTGCGTGGCATCCGGGGATTCGTAGGCAATCCGCGTAGAGTCATGTCGGCCTTTGGCGTATCGTTGGTAGTGATTCTGCTTTTGCACCGCATTGTGCCTACGAGCTTCTTGCCTGTAGAAGACCAAGGCTATTTCAAAGTCGAGCTGGAATTGCCGGAGGGTGCTACATTGCCTCGTACCAGAACGGTGACCGACCGGGCCATTGCCTTCGTTAAACGCTTGCCGGCAGTGGACTATGTACAGAATGTGACGGGTAGCAGTCCGCGTGTAGGTACGAGTCAGGCACGCAGTGAACTGACTGTGATTCTGAAACCTTGGGATGAGCGCGGCGGAGTAACGATTGAAGAAGTGATGGCAGAAGTACGCAAGGAACTGGAAACTTATCCGGAATGCAAGGTTTATCTGTCCACACCTCCGGTAATTCCGGGACTCGGTTCATCCGGTGGTTTTGAGTTGCAGTTGGAAGCAAGAGGAGAGGCTTCTTTCCAAAACCTGGTGGATGCGGTAGATACGCTGATGTTTTATGCATCTAAGCGCAAGGAGCTGACCGGACTGTCATCGTCTTTGCAGGCTGAGATACCGCAACTGTATTTCGATGTAGACCGCGACAAGGTGAAATTCTCGGGAGTACCTCTGGCAGATGTATTCTCTACGATGAAAGCGTATACCGGTTCGCTCTACGTGAACGACTTCAATATGTTCAACCGTGTATATAAGGTATATTTGCAGGCCGAAGCGCCTTATCGTGCCAACAAAGAAAATATCAACCTGTTCTTTGTACGCGGTGAGGACGGACAGATGATTCCGCTGACTTCGTTTGGTGAGGCTTCTTTCACCACAGGACCGGGTAGTGTAAAGCGTTTCAACATGTTTACCTCGTCGGTTGTTCGCGGTGAGGCAGCAAAAGGCTATTCTACCGGTCAAGCCATGGCGGCTTTAGAAGAGATAGCCCAAAAACATCTTCCACAGAATATTGCCGTAGAGTGGAGCGGTTTGTCTTATCAGGAAAAACAAGCCGGCGGACAGACAGGACTGGTTATGGCACTGGTGTTTGTGTTTGTCTTTCTTTTCCTGGCAGCCTTGTACGAAAGTTGGCTCATTCCGGCAGCTGTGTTGCTCTCATTGCCTGTGGCTGCCTTAGGAGCTTATCTGGGTGTTTGGGCCTGCGGTTTGGAAAATGACGTATATTTTCAGATCGGTTTGGTGATGCTGATGGGTTTGGCTGCCAAGAATGCCATTCTTATTGTGGAGTTTGCCAAAGAACAGATGGATGCAGGTCACGGACTTATCGAAGCAACTCTGCACGCTGCACAGTTGCGCTTCCGCCCGATTCTGATGACATCCTTGGCGTTTATCCTCGGTATGGTGCCTATGGTTTTGGCTACAGGACCGGGATCTGCCAGCCGAAGAGCTATCGGAACAGGTGTGTTCTTTGGAATGGTGGTGGCCGTGATTATCGGAATCCTGCTGGTTCCCTTCTTCTTTGTATATATCAACAAAGCGAAGAATAAGCTGGTGGCTAAATGGACCTCAAGACGGACTAACTAATATTTTAACAGATTAATGATGAAACGAATCTTATATACAGGACTCGGTTGTGTGGCTCTCTCGATGACGCTGGTTTCTTGTAAGCTGGGGCGTGCGTATGTACGGCCGGAGATGGAACTTCCCAATCTGAAAGCACAATTGGAGGCAAATAGAATAGACTCAACGAGCAGCGATTCAGCTTCGCTGGCAGACTTGAAATGGTGGGAAATCTACGGAGATACCGTATTGCAGGGACTGATTCGTAAGACGCTGGACCAGAATAAAGATATGAAAACGGCACAAGCCAAGGTAAAAGAACTGGCGGCGCTGAAACGTGTAGACGTAAGTAAACTCTTCCCACAAATAGACGGTAGAATATACGCCGAAAAGGATGCCAAAAATTATGGAGGCGACCAGTATAAATCTTCATCGAAAGAGATGGTGCGTTTTTTGCTCTCTTGGGAACTGGATCTTTGGGGCAATGCTCGCTGGGGTATGGAAAAAAGCAAAGCTCAATTGCTGGGTGCCATGGATAATATGCAAGCCATGCAGGTGAGCCTGGTGGCACAGATGGCACAATCTTATTTTGAACTGGTAGCCTTGGACCATCGCTTGAAGATTGTAAAACAGACACTGCGAGCACGCACAGAAGGTGTCCGCCTGGCCAAAATACGTTTCGAAGGCGGACTTACCTCAGAAACATCCTATCAGCAGGCACGTGTGGAACTGGCCCGTACCGTGACTTTGGTGCCCGATCTGGAACGCTCTATCTCAGAAAAAGAAAACGAGATAGCCCTGCTTACCGGTTCTTTCCCCTATCAGATTCCAAGAACAGAACTCGATGAGCAGACCATAGCTCATCTGTTGGAAAGAGAAATTCCGGTAGGACTCTCATCGGCACTGCTCGAAAGACGTCCGGATGTGCGTGCGGCAGAAAAGGCTTTGATAGCTGCTAATGCTGAAGTTGGTATTGCCTTTACCAACCTTTTTCCAAGGCTGACGCTCACAGCGCAGTTTGGAGCAGAAAGCAAAGACCTGAAGCAATTTTTTCAATCACCGGCGCATTTCCTGAGTGCAAACCTGCTGGCTCCCATCTTTGCCATGGGCAGAAACAGGGCGCAGCTGAAAGCAAAGAAGGCCGCTTACGAGCAGCAAGTGTATCAATACGAAAAACAAGTGATTGTTGCTTTTAAGGAAGTACGCAACGCTTTAGTGGGATTCAATAAAAGCCAGGAAGTGTTTGTGGCCAAGCAGAAACTGGAAGAGGCTTCTTATACAAGCAATCAGCTGGCAAACCTTCAGTATCTGAACGGGTATATCGGTTATTTGGACGTGCTTGATGCGCAGCGAAGCTATTTTGATGCTCAGCTGAGCCTGAGTGATGCCGTACTGGCCAAGCAACTGGCTTTGGTACAACTGTATAAAGCGTTGGGAGGAGGATGGTAGCAAATTGCCTCCGGTCCGGACTGATCATACCGCATGATTCATAAAAAAAGAACCCTGTCAAGACTCAGGCATGACATGAGCTTGACAGGGTTCTTTTTTGTTTGTTAGCTAGGTTTGATTATTTCTCTTCGTTGAATACATGTTTGCCATAACACCAGCCTTTCCACTGATATACAGATTGCTCCTGTTGCAGGCGGTTCTTGAAATCAGAAAAGTCGCGTTTGTTTTGTGGCGTCCATCCAGCCTCGGCTACAGCCGCCAGGCGAGGCAGCATGAGATATTCCAAGGTGTCTGCTTCGCAAACCCATTCAGTCCAGAAGTTGGCTTGTACTCCCTTGTACTTAGGCTGTAATTCAGCCGGAACCTCTTTCAGAGGCTGATAGGCATAAACGGCCTCTACTGTTTCTGTTCCGTAGCCTTGCGACATAGGCTCAGTAGGCAATTTAGACTGCTTGCGGTTTATATAATAAGGTATCTGTGGCGAAAGGATGGTTTCCATGCCTCGTTTTGCAGCATCCTTGGCAGCTTCATTGGCACCCACCCAGGCCATTATGGTGATGTCTTTTCCCAATGGCGCAGTGTTGCCGTGCAGCACCTCGTTCCAGAAGATGAGTTTCTTTTGTTTGTCGGTGCTCTTTTGTGCCATGTGGTCCATCAGCTGTTTGTAGAAATGAATCTGCAAGTCGCGGTAGTTGGTCGAACCGATTTGCTTGAGCAGAGCCTGGCATTGCGCATTCGCCTGCCACTTGTTGGTAGGGCACTCATCGCCTCCCAAATGAATGTAACCGAACGGGAACAAATCTCCCAGCTCATCAATCACATCTTTTGCAAACTGTACCGCTTCCGGTTTAGCGACATTGATAACATCGGTAGATACACCTTGCCAGAGCCATACTTCGTGCTTGTTTTCCGGGTCGCAAGCTAAAAGTTCGGGATACGAAGCAACTGCAGCCTGAGAATGTCCCGGAATATCCACTTCGGGTACGATTTCAATGAAACGGTCGCGGGCATACTGTACAATTTCGCGAACATCCTCCTGAGTATAGAATCCGCCATAACGCTGTCCGTCTGGTTTGCGTTCACCCCAAGCCAGTGTCTTGCTGTTGCGCCATGCTCCCACATCGGTCAATTTGGGGTATTTCTTTATTTCGATGCGCCATCCCTGATCTTCGGTGAGATGCCAGTGGAAACGATTCATCTTATAAAGAGCGAGCATGTCGATAACGTTTTTAATTTCCTCCTTGCCAAAAATATGTCTACCTTCGTCGAGCATAAAACCACGCCATCCGAACTCTGGTTTGTCGTAGATGCGCACCTGAGGCACACTCCATACGATTGGTTCTGAATCAGAGCTTTGGCTTGCTTCTTTACGGAATGCCTCCCGTGGAAGCAGTTGCTTTAATGTGGTGAGCGCATAATGAAAACCGGCAGGACGTGCCGCTTCAATGGTGATATTATTTTCCGTAACATTCAGTCTGTAGGCCTCGTTTTCGAGCGAAGAATTGCATATTAACCGGATGTCGGCCTTGCGGGCACTTGCGTTTTTAAAACGGATGCCGGTAGACTCGGTCAGCTCTTTTTCAAAATTGCGGAATACCCATTCAATACTGTCACCGGGATACTGGTCGGCAGATACACGCATCTTGCGGTCAAATACAAAAGGCAAACCTCGGGTGACATACATTTCACGCGGTTGCGGAATGAGAGACACTGCCTGTGCCATCGTTTGCTGGGCACCAGCCACTAAGGCTGCAAACAGAAAAGATTTTAAGTTCATCGTTTTTTTTAATAGATAATGTTTGTAATGTTTTGAATGTAGATAAAGTCATTGTCTCACGCATTCTTCAGTTGCTTGCCGGCACTGCTGATGCAGCACTTTACGGCATGGCACCTGATGGAATAACACGTGAGACAATGGTCACAAACCCAACACGGGCTTTATATTCTTTATGCCTAGGCTTTTTCTTGTTTCATCTTCTCCTTGTCGGCTGTGAACAAGCTGTCGATGATACCGTCTGAAAGACCGATTTCGGGCACATGGATAAATTCGGAGTGCAAGGTGTCTGCCACTGTCAAGAAGATTTTTCCTGCAGGAACGATAACATCAGCACGGTCTGGTTTCAGATTGAATCGGTCCATTCTTTCTTCGGGAGTCATGGGCTCCAGCTGTTGGTAGATTTCCCGAAGCGACTCCACCGGAATCTGTTTTGTTTTCTTATCCTTGTTTTCTACAAGTCGGTATAGCTTGTTGATGTTGCCACCGGATCCGATGATATTCACCACACCATATTTCTTTGTTTCGCGTTCCAGCTCTTCGCGCATTTGCGTCCAGGCAATGTCGTCGACACGACCGGTAAGAATACGCACGGTTCCGATATTGAAAGACTTGGAAAATTTCAATTCCCCGTTGACAAGTAGGTTGACTTCTGTACTGCCACCACCCACATCTACATACATGTAATTACCGTTGCGGTCTTCCATGCACTCAACATGGTTGTTGTAGACAATTTGGGCTTCTTCCTTGCCATCGATAATCTCAATCTTGATGCCGGTATCCTTTTTTATCTTCTTGATGATATCCTTACCGTTTCGCGCATCACGCATGGCCGATGTGGCACAGGCTCGATAACCATTTACATCATAAATCTTCATTAAGTGACTGTAAGCCTTCATGAGACGACACATACGTTCTGCCTTTTCCGGACTGATTTCACCTTTTTCGAATACATCGAATCCCAAACGTAACGGAATGCGCAAGAGGATGTTTTTGGTAAACTTAGTCTCGCCATTCTCCTTTACGGTCACTTTTTTGATAAGCAAGCGAACGGCATTGGATCCGATGTCAATGGCTGCATAGTTCTTTGTCTTCATGATCTTTCGTTTTATGATCTGTATTCTTTATTAATTATCTATCGGTGCATTACCTTGTTTTCTGTTTGCCGGGTTCGACATTCCAAGCAAGCGTCTCTACTGTTTGTCGTTCTCTTTCAGATACTCTTGATAGAGAGTTTCCTGTGAACGGAAGCGGAGTATGTTCGGTTCGGTTTTATCTGCGTGAACCGGCTCATTGCTATTTTCTTCAGAAGGTAAGACCGGTGTTTCGCTGTCTTCGGCTATGCTGTTTTCGGTCCACTCTGCAAGTGGTGCATAATCGTTGCACAAATTGCTGCCTTTACCGTCAACAACTCTTCCTTGGCAAGTATCGTGCAAGCCATACTCTACTACCTTGCGCAGATTCGCCTTGATGGCTTCGTCGTAAACCGGAGTGACTACTTCTACACGATGGTCCAAGTTTCTCGGCATCCAGTCGGCTGAGCCAATATAGGTTTTGTTGAGGCCGCCTGCTGCAAAGATAAAGATACGCGCATGCTCCAGATAACGGTCGATGATGCCTACCACGCGCATATTGCCATGCAGGTTTTTGAGATGCGGCATCAGAGAGCAGTTTCCGCGTACCAACAAGTCAATTTGAACACCGGCTTCGGCAGCTTCGTAAAGTTTATGAACCATCATTTCGTCGGTGATATGATTAATCTTAATCTTTATATAAGCCTCTTTTCCAGCCTGTTTGTTCTTGATTTCCTCGTTGATGAGGCGGATGAATTTCTGCTTCATTTCATTAGGAGACACCAATAATTCTTTGAATTTAATCATTGAATATGGTTTCTCAATGAAATTGAAAACATTTTCAACATCTTTAACTATAGGACGCGATGCCGTCATAAGCATAAAGTCGGTATACATACGTGCATTACCCTCATGAAAGTTACCTGTGCTGATGCAAGCCAGATTGGCACTATTCTTCATGCAGATAAGTGTAATTTTAGAATGTACTTTCAATCCTTCCACGCCAAAAATTACTTCAATTCCGGCATCTTGCATTTTCTTGGACCATACGATGTTGGAAGCTTCGTCAAAACGGGCCAGCAACTCGATGATGACCGTCACCTTTTTGCCGTTGTGTGCGGCTGCAATCAGTGCTTCAATAACTTTTGAGTCCTTGGCCAAACGATATAAGGTAGTTTTGATGCCACGCACTTCGCGGTTGACTGCTGCTTCTTGCAGGACACGAAGGTAAGAGTCAAAGCTATGGTAAGGCACATGTATATAGCGGTCTTTCTGACGAATCAGTTCCAAAATGCTGTCTTCCGGATTAGACAGCTCCTTTTTTACGATGGGAGTCCATGTCGGATATTTCAAATCTCGGCGACCGCAGTCGGGAAATTTCATCAAGTCTTTGTGGTTTTGATATCGTCCGCCGCCTAAAACGGTGTCCAGATTATCTGCGTTCAGCATGTTCATAATGTGTTTGAGCAACACTTTGGGCATGGCTGCATCATACACAATGCGCAACGGAGCGCCTTTCTTTCTGCTTTTTACTCCTTTGGAAATTTTCTGTAACATTCCGTTTCGCAGATCGTTGTCAATTTCCATCTCGGCATCACGTGTAAATTTAAAGGAGTAAGCTTCGAAATCGGTATAATTCTGTCCGCTGAAGATAAGTGGCAAGCAACAACGTATCACATCATCCAGATACATCAGGAAACACTTGTTGTCCTTATCGTTGAGACGTACAAAACGGCCGACAATTGAAACAGGCAGTTCCAAGAATGCATATTCGGCTTTTTTCTTGCTCAGGTCTTTGCGATGCATTTTTATGGCCAGATAGATGCTCTCATCCGTACTTGTCTTGAGCTGTTTGGTTGCAGGAAACCAAATAGGCAACACATAGCCGCATAGTTTCTTATAATAGAAATCTTTAATGAATGCGCTTTGTTCTTCATTCAGCTCGTCTTCTTGTAAAAGATAAATATGCTCGGTCTTGAGTTTTTCCGTGATATCATTCATTGTGTGCTCAAACTCTTTGGAATACATGCTGTTCAGCCGGTTAATTTCCTTGAGTATATTGTTGGCTTCATTGCGGTCTTTGCGTGCTTCTTTGTCTTCGCATTCGGCAACACGACTTAATGAAGCTACACGAACACGGAAAAATTCATCCAGATTGTTGGAATAGATTCCCAGAAAACTGGTGCGTTCCAGTAAAGGTACAGTATCCTTTTGCGCTTCCTGAAGAATGCGGTGATTGAAATACATCCAGCTGATGTCTCTGGGTAAATAGTTCTTCTCATTTGTTGCTTTCGATTTTTTCGGCATGGTCTTTTTTGGCATATTCAAATCGTTTTATATGTTGGCTATTCCCTGAATTCAGGTGTCTTTTCTAAGAAACCTGCTCAATGTACAGGTACATTGTTTCTAAAGTTAGTTATTCGTAAAGACAATGGCGATTTTTTTTATACAAAAAATCGGAATTAATGATTTTTACACCATGAATGATTCGGAACAGAACAAGAACATTACAAAATGAAAACATTATTCATGCAGGATGTCAAGATACGGGACGGTTTACTGAGTTGTTACGATAGAAATAAAAGCAAGGACTATCCCGTTGAGCTTGAGATAGTCCTTGCTTTTATTGTATAGCTAAAAATACGCTAGATGTATTTTGTTTACTATTACTTGGATGCTTCAAGAGCCTGTTCGATATCGGCTATGATATCTGCAGCATCTTCAATTCCCACTGAGAGACGAATTAAATCGGGAGCAATACCAGCCTCTTTCAACTGTTCGTCGCTCAATTGTCGGTGTGTGTGGCTCGCCGGATGAAGTACACAGGTGCGTGCGTCGGCAACGTGAGTCACGATGCTAATCATTTTTAGACTGTCCATAAAGTTGATTGCGTCTTCTTTTGAACCTTTCAGGCCAAAGGCAATTACGCCCGAAGAGCCCTGCGGCAGATATTTTTGTCCGAGAGCATAGAATTCATTGCTTGGCAGACCGCAATAGTTTACCCAGGCTACACGCTCGTTCTTTTCCAGATATTCGGCTACGGCCTGAGCATTTTTGCAATGTTGCGGCATGCGTAGATGCAATGTTTCGAGACCTAAGTTCAGCAGAAAGGCATTCATCGGGCTGGGCGTAGAGCCTAAATCGCGCATCAGCTGAACGGTTGCCTTTGTGATATATGCTTGTTTGCCAAATGAAGTTGTATAGGTGAGTCCGTGATAGCTCTCGTCCGGCTCGCAGAGTCCCGGAAATTTGTCATGCTGTTTTTCCCAATCAAAATTACCGCTGTCAACAATTGCTCCGCCAAGTGATACGGCATGACCGTCCATGTATTTACTGGTAGAATGGGTTACGATATCAGCGCCCCACTCAAAAGGACGACAATTGATGGGAGTGGCAAATGTATTATCTACAATCAAAGGTACACCGTGTTTGTGTGCCATGTTAGCAAAGCGTTCGATGTCGAACACATGACATCCCGGATTAGAAATGGTTTCACCAAAAACACATTTCGTATTCGGACGGAAGGCTGCTTCGATTTCCTCGTCACTCCATGCTGTGTCGAAGAATGTACATTCAATACCCAATTTTTTGAGTGTCACACCAAATAGATTGAATGTGCCACCATATACTGTATTAGAGCAAAGCAGGTGGTCGCCGGCTTCGCAGATATTGAACACGGCATAAAAGTTGGCTGCCTGTCCTGAGGAAGTGAGCATACCGGCCACACCACCTTCAAGTTTCGTAATTTTCTCGGCTACTGCTTCGGTTGTAGGGTTTTGCAGACGTGTATAGAAGAAACCGCTATCTTTCAAGTCAAACAGTCGGGCCATCTGGTCACTGTTGTCGTACTTAAATGTGGTACTTTGATAAATGGGTAACACACGTGCTTCTCCTTTTTTAGGAGACCATCCGGCCTGTACACAAAGTGAGGCTCTGCTTGTTTTCTTTTCCATTCTTGCTTTTGTTAGATTTTAATATGCTTGAGATTGTTTTATGTGACAACCCAATGCTTGTCTGTTTTTATTTTTTGAGGTTTTTGTTTAAGTGTTCCCGCACGATTTTATTGACCTTTTTTTGAAGGTGTTTGATTTTGTGCGGTTGATTCTTTTTTGCGTTAAATGTGGAATCTGCTTGCCAATACGGAACCGTGATTCCTGTAATTGGTATAAAGCTTATATCCAATTCGCTTTCATGTGGTTTGTTTGTCCATCGGTAGGGCACCTGCTGATAGGGGGTGATTTCTACCATGCAATGTCCTGATCGGATGATGTTTAACTCTTTAGCAGCTGCTCTTGACAGGTCTATCACAAAGCGGCGGGCAAAAGGACCACGATCTGTAACACGAACAATGACTTCTTTATTGTTGTCGATGTTGCGAACTCGCAACAGTGTGCCCAAGGGGTATTTCAGGTGTGCGCAAGTCATACTGTCTTTATGATAGCGCTCACCGTTGCTCATGTAATTGCCATGTAGCTTGTCTGAATAATAGGAAGCCCTGCCTTTGGTTGTTTGTGCGAACAGACTGCTACCTAATAATATAATTAGGCTTAGAATAAGGTATCTGTTTTGCATAACATCTATATTTTCTATTACAAAGATGCTATAAATAGATGGGATATGCTAAGATTTTACTAAGAAAATTCAGTTTGAAAGCAAAGAAATATAATTTTAACTTGATATATGAGTTGTCTGTACTTCTTTGAACAGCACTTCAGTATTGTAGTACTTTCGATTTTGAAAGTGAATTGTCTATGCAGTGTGTTATGTTCTCTTTTGAATTTATGGTTCTATCTATCTTTCTTGAAATAATCTAAAAATGTAGAAAACTTTGCATGCTCTCAAAGTTTTCTTTATACCTTTGCCATTACAATATAATAAGGACGAAAACTATATATATATAATAAGGTGGAAAAACAACAGAAAGAGGCCATTTTGGCTTGGTCTTTGGAGCGATTTAGAAAGAAAGGTATTCGTTCTGTAACCATGGATGAAATTGCATCGCATGCCGGTGTGTCCAAAAGGACTTTATATGAGCAATTTGTCGATAAAGAGCTATTGCTGATAGAGTGTCTCAAATATCACGAGTCTTTGGAACGCAATGCTCTCTTTGCGTATGCTGCAAGTCAGGAGCGCAATGTGCTGGAAATGATTCTTTTTTCCTTTAATCAGAAAATGAGCGAGTGCTGTAACACCAGTCTGGTGTTTACACACGATATGGTGCGCTATCCCAAAGTAATGAATTTTGTGAACGAACGTAACCGTCAGGCATCTTGCGAATTTATCGAGGCTCTCAAGATAGGTGTGGAGCAAGGCTTAATGCGTGATGATATCCGTTTTGAACTGTTTGAGGACTTTATTACCACCCAAATGCGTTTTTTTTATGAAGAGAGTGTTTGGAAAAAATATAAGCCTCAGGAAGTGTTCCGACTGATTCTTTTGTTGTGGCTGCGTGGCATTACAACAGAAGCTGGCAGTACGATTATAGATACTTTCTTGAAAAATGAAATGCCGGCATAGACAAGCACGGTTGCAAGCTTTGGTTTACCTAATGAAGGAGCAAGAATGACCGAATGGAATGGTTCTTTCATAGAAAAACAGCTGAAAGATGATTTGTTGAAATATTAATTGGATAAATAAGAATGAAAAAGAGTTTTAGTAAAGGATGGGTGCTTTCTTTGTTCCTTTTATTTGGAATAGGAACACAATATCGGGCCAATGCTGCAGACGTGCTGCAACTAACCCTGGATGAGGCTTTACGGATTGCATTGGCTGATAATCCGATAGTTCGTGTGGCTGATCAAGAAATCGAACTGAAAAAAGTTTCGGCAAAGGAAGCATGGCAACAATTGTTGCCCACGGTAGACCTGAATGGTTCGATAAATTACACCATAAAGTCGCCAACCATGAATCTCGGTGGACAGAAGTTCAAAATGGGAGAAGATGATTCGAATACCTGGAGTGGGGTGCTCAATGTAAATCTGCCTATTTATGCGCCCACTGTTTATCGAATGATGAAGATGACGAAAGATGATATCTCTCTGGCTGCAGAGAAAAGCAGAGCGTCGCGTTTGGATTTGGTGAATCAGGTGACAAAAGCTTATTATCAGCTGATGTTGTCGCAAGATAGTTATGACGTGCTGCTCAAAAGTTATGAGTACAGCGAGAAAAACTATCAAGTGGTAAAGGCTAAGTTCGAAGCCGGAAGAGTGAGCGAATATGATAAAATCTCGGCAGAGGTACAGATGCGTAATCTGAAACCGAATGTGGTGGCTGCTTCAAATGCTGTCAATCTTGCAAAAACACAACTGAAAGTTTTGTTGGGAATATCAAATCCGGATTTGGAGGTGCGTGTTGATGATAATCTGAAGAATTATGAGCAACGGGTAAATGCCCACCAACCTTTGCAACAGGTAACATTGGATAAGAATACTACTCTGCGTCAGTTTGATTTTAATGAAAAGCTACTGCAACGTTCTTTAAAAATCCAAAAGGCTGCGTTTATTCCTACTCTTGCCTTGAACTTTCAGTATCAATACCAGTCTCTTTATAACCGTAATTTTGAATTCTGGCATTATGATTGGACACCCAGTTCTACTTTAGCTTTGACCCTAAGCGTTCCTATCTATCGTGCCAGCAATTTTACCAAGGTAAAAAGTACGCGCATCCAGATGCAACAACTGTCTGAAAACAGAATCAATACTGAACGACAGTTGAATATGCAGGCACAGACTTATCTGGATAACATGCAGGCATGCAACGAACAGATGGCCAGCAACAAAGAGTCGGTGGCGCAAGCAGAGAAAGGAAGACTGATAGCTCAGAAAAGATATGATGTGGGCCGCGGTACCATTCTGGAACTGAACAGTAGTGAAGTGGCATTGACTCAAGCAGAACTTACTTACAATCAGGCTATTTTTGATTATCTCACAGCACAATCTGAATTGCAGTGTCTGATGGGAAATGAGTAGCGGGATAGATTCGTGTATTTTTAATTATTTGAAAACTAAATAACAAGATATGAAAACAGTAGTGCAAATTAGTGCGTTGGTAATGGCTTTGTGTTGTATGCCTGCGTGCTCTGGTAAGAAAGATGGCAAGGATAGTAATCAAAACCAGCAGGAAGCCATCGAAAAGAATAAGGTAAAGATTGCTTCGGTGGCTCAACGCGAAGTGGCGCAAACCGAAGAATATACGGCAACAGTAGAAAGTGATGTAAAGAATAATATCTCATCAAACACTCCTTTGCGCATCAAGCAAATATTGGTTGATGTGGGAGATGTGGTTCGCAAAGGACAATTGCTGGTGCAAATGGACGAGTCTTCGCTACATCAGTTGAAACTGCAAATCGAAAATCAGAAATTGGAGTTTAACCGTACGGACCAGCTTTATCAAGTGGGCGGAGCCAGCAAGGCAGAATGGGACAACGCCAAGATGCAGCTGGATGTGAATGAAACGGCCTATCGGAATATGTTGGAGAATACCCGCTTGACAAGTCCTGTGCACGGCGTGGTTACGGCACGTAATTATGATAACGGCGACATGGCGAGTGGTAATCCGATTCTTACGGTAGAAACCCTTTCGCCAGTGAAAATGCTGATTCATGTGTCTGAAACTTACTATCCGCAAGTAAAGAAAGGCATGTCGGTAGACGTACGTCTGGATACGTATGGCGATGAAGTATTCGCCGGAAAGGTTAGTATCGTTTATCCTACGATAGACCCAAGCACCCATACATTCCCGGTAGAAATTACGATGACTAATAGCGACAGCCGTGTACGCCCCGGAATGTTTGCAAGAGCTACATTAACCTTTGGAACCATGCTTCGTACGGTGGTGCCAGACAAAGCTATTGTGAAACAGATGGGCGCTGGCGACTATTATGTTTATGTGTATGAGAAAAACGGAACCGTAAGTCGCAAAAAAGTTGAAGTGGGCCGTCGTTTGGGTGCTGAATACGAAATCCGCAGCGGACTTGAAGCAGACAAACCGGTAGTAGTAGCCGGACAGAATAAACTGACGGACGGTGTGTCGGTTGATTTAATTAAGTAAACGGCAGACTGCAACACTTTTTTCTGTAATGACAGCTTCCGGTATTGCCGGAAGCTGTAAAGACAAGCGAGACAATTGTATTATTTATTATTATTTTGAAATAAACTATATCATTTATGAGTTTATATGAAGGAGCGGTAAAGAAACCGGTTATGACCACACTTTGTTTTGTGGCTGTGATGATTTTGGGTTTGTTCTCCCTCTCAAAACTACCGGTAGACCTTTATCCGGACATTGATACCAACACCATTATGGTGATTACCACTTATCCTGGTGCATCGGCTTCGGATATTGAGAATAACGTGACCCGTCCGTTGGAGAATACGCTGAATTCTGTGGAGCATCTGAAACACATCACCTCCCAGTCGCGTGAGAATACTTCGGTTATTACGTTGGAGTTTGAATTTGGTAACGATATAGAGGTGATTACGAACGATGTGCGCGACAAGTTGGACATGATTAGTTCCATGTTGCCAGATGAGTCGAATACCCCTATTATCTTTAAATTCTCGGCAGACATGATTCCAATTGTGATTCTGTCTGTACAAGCACAGGAAAGCCAGAATGCTTTGTATAAGATACTGGATGACAATGTGGCCAATCCATTGGCACGTATTGATGGAGTGGGAACGGTTTCTATTGCAGGAGCACCCGAACGTGAAATCAATATTTATATGGATGCCCGTAAGATGGAAGCCTATGGCATACCCGTGGAGCAGGTAACGCAGATTATAGCGCAAGAAAACCGTAATGTGCCCGGTGGAACATTCGATATCGGAAACAATACTTATGCCTTGCGTGTGGAGGGAGAGTTCAAAGATCCGCATCAGATGCTTGACATCATTGTGGGGCAACATAACGGAGCTCCCGTTTATCTGCGCGATATTGCCCGTTTGGTGGACGGTGTGCAGGAGCGTGCGCAGAAAGCTTATAACGACGGACAGCAAGGTGCCATGATTGTTGTTCAGAAACAGAGCGGCGCCAATTCCGTACAAATTGCACAGGACGTGAAAAAGATGTTGCCTGTTTTGCAAAAGCAACTGCCATCGGATGTAAAGCTTGGTGTCATTACGGATACTTCAGACAATATCTTAAACACCATCGATTCATTGGTAGAAACCATTTTATATGCCTTGTTGTTTGTGGTATTGGTGGTGTTCTTCTTCCTGGGAAGATGGCGTGCTACAGTAATTATCTGTGTCACGATTCCGATGTCGTTGATTGCATCATTCATTTACCTGTTTATATCTGGAGGCTCATTAAACATGATTTCTCTTTCTTGTTTGAGTATTGCCATCGGTAACGTGGTGGACGACGCCATCGTGGTGCTCGAAAATGTAACGACGCATATTGAGCGTGGCTCTGATCCGAAGCAGGCTTCTGTACATGGAACGAATGAGGTGGCTATTTCTGTTGTGGCATCTACACTGACCATGATTGCCGTATTTTTCCCCTTGACGATGGTAACCGGAATGAGCGGTGTGCTCTTTAAGCAGTTGGGATGGATGATGTGTGTCATTATGACTATTTCTACCATTTCAGCTTTGACCTTCACACCGATGATGTGTTCGCAACTGTTGCGTCTCCAGAAAAAGCAAAGCAAGCTCTTTTTAGCTATTTTCAATCCGATACAGCGTATGTTGGATAAATTGGATTTATGGTATGCTGCCCGATTGGACTGGGGCGTTCGTCATCGCAAGGTGGTTGTGTTCAGCTGTTTTGCTCTCTTTGTGCTCAGTTTGGGATGTTGTCGTGGCATTCATTCTGAATTTTTCCCGGCGAATGATAGCGGTATAGTGGGCATTAACCTGGAATTGCCGGTGGGAACTCGTGTGGAAGAAGCCGAGCGACTTTCCCTGGAACTTACAGACAAGTGGCGCAAGCGTTACGGCAAAGATATGCAAGCAATCAACTTTAAGGTTGGACAAGCCGGCGAAGATGATACATTCAGTTCTCTTTCAGACAACGGTACGCATATTATCAGTTTTAGTATCTCCATGGTTCCATCCAACGAGCGAGAAAAGGGATTGGCTGAAATTTGTGATGAAATGCGAGCTGACCTGACTCAGTATCCGGAGTTTGTCAAAACCGATGTCATTATGGGCGGTAGTCATGGAGGTATGGGCGGACAGAGTACTGCTTCTTTCGAGATTTATGGTTACGACTTGGATGCAACCGACCGTGTGGCCCGTCAGCTTAAGTCTGAATTAGAGAAACTGGATGGTGTAAGTCAGGCTTTAATCAGCCGAAGTGATTACCAACCCGAATACCAGGTAGACTTTGACCGGGAGAAGCTGGCCTTGCACGGACTCAATCTCTCTACGGCAGCCACTTATTTGCGTAATCGTATAAACGGTGCTACAGCTTCTTATTATCGAGAGGATGGCGATGAATATGATATTAAGGTACGCTATGAACCTACACAACGTCAAAGTATTGAAGCGTTGGAGAATGTTCTTATCTATAATTCTGCCGGTCAAGGAGTCCGCGTGAAAGATGTGGGTAAGGTTGTGGAACGCTATTCTCCTCCTACGATTGAACGTAAAGACCGAGAACGTATTGTTACGGTTGATGCAGTGCTTTCAGGCATGGCTCTGAGTGAAGGTGTGGCTGCCGGAAATGCTATTATCGAGAAGATGGATTTGCCTCAGGGTGTGATGATAAAGGTTGCCGGATCGTATGAGGACCAGCAAGATTCCAACAAAGATTTGGGAACTCTGGCAATACTTATTCTGGTGCTTGTGTTTATTGTGATGGCTGCACAGTTTGAGTCATTGACCTACCCATTCATCATCATGTTCTCTATTCCATTTGCTTTCAGTGGTGTGATTCTGGCACTTTATCTTACTGATACGCCATTGAGCGTGATGTCGATGTTGGGTGGAATTATGTTGATTGGTATTGTAGTGAAAAACGGTATTGTGCTTATCGATTATATTTTGCTTTGCCGTGAGCGTGGAATGGGTATTATCCGTTCTGTGACTACGGCTGGTCGCAGCCGTTTGCGTCCGGTGCTGATGACTACGCTTACAACCATTCTCGGTATGGTTCCAATGGCAGTGGGTCAAGGAGTAGGAGCCGAGATGTGGCGTCCTCTGGGTGTTGCCGTGATTGGTGGTCTGACCGTAAGTACGCTTTTGACACTGATTTTGGTTCCTGTTTCTTATTGTATGTTTGCCGGTAATGGTATCTTCTTCTTCCGTCGCAAATTGAAAAAGCAACGCTTGTTGAACGATTATTACCAGCAGCATAAGGACAAGATGACCCATGTGAAGGCGGCACAGAAAATTCGCGGCAAACAGCAAGCTGAGGATATGCTGTCGGAGCAGTAGTGAGACTGATAGCACTGGAGGTTGAACGTGTATTCAAGTATGGTAAGATATGTGCAAGACAATCACGCGGCAGCCACCGATGATATCAGAATTTTCAAAATGTAGAATCAATGAAACAGATTTAAGAACGGATATGAAAACAATCATGATCACTTTTGACCAAGCCTATAATGAGCGCATCATTGATGTCTTGGACCGTCAGGGATGTCGTGGCTTCACACGATGGCAACAAGTACAGGGAAGAGGTTCCAAAACCGGTGAACCTCATTTCGGATCCCATGCATGGCCTTCTATGTGTTCAGCCATTATGACGGTAGTAGACGATGAGAAAGTGAAGCCTTTGCTCGAAAAGTTGCGCAGCATGGACCAGGAAACAGAAATGTTGGGATTGCGTGCTTTTGTGTGGAATGTAGAGCAGAGTATATAGAAATGGAATCTCTTGGGCTGGAATGCCGGAATGACATTCTGAATGTCCGGAGTGACGCATCAAACCTTGTTTAGAGACTTAACTCTTTACATTAGTGTGTCTGCTTTTTTTAAGATAGCCGTCCAAAAAACTTGGACGGCTATTTTTGTGTTCATTCCTAGCTGCAAGGAAGTGGTCGCGATATCTTGATTGGCTATATTGGAAACCATTGTTCACAGCGGTCTGTTAAATTACCGTAGTTTGCCAAAAGGTTTACAGGTAAGAGATGGCGTACTTTAATGTTCGAATTCTTTTTGTATTTTAGAAAAACAGATGAAGAATGTCCTATTGAATTAATAAAATGCGTAATTTTGCAACTATTTGTTCAAAGCCGTCCGCTTATTTGTATTCAGGATATTCATGATACAACCTTGCTTGCGAGCAGTAAAACAAAATCAGGCAGACGGAAAACGAAACAGCAATATATAGAATATGAAGTATTATCAACGGGTTTGGATTCTATGTTTGATGCTCATTGCCCTATTAATGGGAATGCATTTTTTGCCCCGTATCACGGTGTTTGGTATTACATTGAAGAAAGTAAATCTTTTGTCAGATCTCTTTCCGGACACGCCAGATGTCTCTGACAAGGAATATGATGATGCATTTGCCAGTTTGCATGCCTTGTCCTCGTCTGCGAAAAGCGGCAGTTGCCCAAAAGGTGTGACGTGTATAGAGGATTATAGTACGGCATTGCAAGGCGGAATGCCTGACTTTTATCAGAAACTGATTCGCTTGTCCGATGAAACATCTGATTCTGCAACGGTTCGTTCCTCCAGTCAGGTGCGCATTGCATTTTTTGGTGATTCTTTTATTGAAGGAGATATTCTGACAGGGGATTTGCGTGACATGCTGCAGCAACATTATGGAGGCAGCGGTGTCGGTTTTGTAGATATGGCATCACAGACTGCAGGTTTTCGCCAGACCGTTACGGCTCATTCCAAACAAATAATCCGTCACAGCGCAACGGATTCCGCTTTCCAGAAAAATCATTTAGGCATCAATAGCCGTTATTTTAAGCCTTTGCCAGGTTCGGCAATGCTGACGCTTGCAACAACGGATTACGGATGTTGTACCCGAAAGGTGCATCAATCACAGCTTTTTTTAACTACGCACGTTCCCTTGCAGGTAAGTGCTCGTATTAATAATGCCGTACAACAAAAGTTTCAGTTGCCGGCCTCTTCGAGTGTGCAATGTGTTACGGCAAAGGGAGATATAGAAAAAATTACTTGGATGATGCAGGCCGATTCATCGCAATCTGACCGAATTACGCTCTATGGAGCGACAATGGACAACCCGAGAGGTGTTGTATTGGATAATTTTTCCCTGCGCGGCAGTACAGGAAGCAACTTGTTGCAAATACCTGAGAAAAATATCCGGGATTTTGTCTCTCTGAGGCCATACGACTTGATTGTGCTGCATTTTGGATTAAATGCAATAGCCGAAAATAGTACAAGGGAAGATGTGAGCCGGTATGGTCGTACTTTAGATCGTATCATCATCCGTTTAAAAGAACTGATGCCTCACACGCCTATATTAATGGTCAGTGTCAGCGACAGGGATGTGCGTCGTACAGATGGCAGTTTAACAACGATGCCTCCCATTCGTTGGTTGGTCCGGGAGCAGCAACAAGTGGCCATGCAACATAAAATAGCATTTTGGAACCTGTATCAAGCAATGGGAGGTTCTGGCAGTATGGGGCATATGGCTGCACAGTCGCCCCCTTTGGCCAATAAAGACTATACACATCTGAATTTCCGTGGCGGACGAAAGATCGCCAAAAAATTATACGAAGCATTGCTTCACGCTGTGGAGCAAGAGCAAAACCATCTACAATGAAACAAATAATTACCGATGTACTTGATGGAGTGGGTCGCTTATTGCTTTATGATCCGTCTCATCCAATATTGTTTAACACATCGCTCTTTCTCTTTCTTTTTGCGGGAATGAGCCTGATTTATGCGTCTTTAGAGCGCCGCACTACTTTACGGTTGCTTTTTGTTACGCTGTTTTCATATTATTTTTACTATAAAAGCAGCGGTTTCGCTTTCGTGCTGCTGGCTTTTGTTACAGTGTCAGACTATCTGCTGGCATTGGCTATTGACAGAAGCTACCGACGTTCTGTTTCTTATGCGCAGACAGGTAGGGTTCCTTTGCAGGCACGTATACTCTTATTTGTAAGCATTGTCACCGATTTGGCCTTGTTGGGCTATTTTAAATACGCATATTTCTTTTCCCAAATCAGTGCATCGCTGGGAGGTCCCGGCCCCATAACCTGGGATATCATATTACCAGTGGGAATTTCCTTCTTTACGTTTCAAAGCCTGTCGTATACCATCGACGTATATCGCCGGCAACTCACTCCCTTGCGCCATTTGCTGGATTATGCATTTTATGTATCGTTCTTTCCGCAACTGGTGGCCGGTCCTATAGTACGGGCTAGTGAGTTTATCCCTCAAATACGTCGTCCCTTGCGTACCGATGCAACTATGTTCGGACGAGGTGTTTTTCTTATCTGTTGCGGTATCTTCAAGAAAGCCATCATTTCTGATTATATCAGTGTGAACTTTGTGGATCGGATTTTTGATAATCCACTACTCTATAGCGGAATAGAAAATCTGTGTGGTATATACGGGTATGCGTTGCAGATTTATTGTGATTTTTCTGGTTATAGTGATATGGCTATTGGTTTGGCGCTTCTGTTGGGCTTTCATTTTCCCGAGAATTTCCGTTCTCCATATAAATCAGCCAGTGTGTCCGAGTTTTGGCATCGCTGGCATATCAGCCTGTCCACCTGGTTGCGCGATTACTTATATATTCCATTAGGAGGAAACCGTTGCGGAGTGTTTCGCAATCGTTTCAATTTGCTGTTAACAATGCTCCTTGGTGGTTTGTGGCATGGGGCATCGTGGAATTTTGTGCTGTGGGGCGGTTTGCATGGTTTGGCTCTTATTGTGCATAAAGCCTGTTTCCGTTGCAACAAGGCGGTTGCTTCTCCTTGGCTGCGCTTGCTGAAGCGAGGTGTTGCGTGCTTGTTAACGTTTCATTTTGTTTGTTTTTGTTGGCTGATATTCCGTCATACAGACATGACGGGAGTGGGACATATGTTGCATCAAATATTTACAGATTTTCATGCGGAGCGCACTTTGCTTCTTTGGAGCAACTATCGGGTAGTATTTATTATTATGGCTGTGGGGTATGCATTGCATTTCTGTCCGCATAGCTGTAGTGTACGTGTTTCGCAGGTGGTGCAACGCATGCCTTTATTGTTGCAAGCCCTATTAATAGCGATAATTGTCTATGCGGCAGTACAAGTACAGAGTGGAAGTCCGCAGCCGTTTATCTATTTTCGGTTTTAGTTTGTTGGTAAATTGTTTTGCACCAACGGCTTCAAGAAATGATAAGATACGTGAATTCTCAGTCAACAGTTTAAAATATTAATATTTTTACTGAAATCAGTTCTCTTCCATTCTATTTTGATAATGATTTAAATGATAATAATTGTTTTTTTTATATCATATATTTTCTTTTGTGTCTTTCCATTTCTTATATTTGCGAACGCAATCTATATGAAATACCTAAAAACAAATAACAAAAACAATCTTTAAGTAACAAATTTTATGAGGAAATTAGACGTTCTTAAATCTGTTCTTTCTCTATTCTTCTTGTTTGCAGCGGGGTGTTTGACCTCCTTTTTGAATGCAGAAGAATTGCAGACAGGAAAACTTTATCACATTGTGAGCAAGGGCAAGAATATGGCTGTATCCAATGGTGATAACAAAGAAAAAGATGCTCCCATTGTTTTGGCTGCTGAAAATGACCGAAGCTTGGGACAAGAGTGGATGCTTGTGGAAAAGGATGCAAGAAACAATGTGTATCTGTTGGTAAATCCCAATCATAATAAGGCCATAGATATGGCTTTGAAATCTCATAAGGGCTTTTTCGTTCAGTGGGATGTTGATAAAAACAATGAATTGCAGGCATTTAAGATTCAAGCGGTAGAAGGCCAACCGAATACTTATCGCATGCTGAATTCTAAAAATGCTTCAGAAGTAGTAGTGCCTTTTGAATATCAGGGTAACAGCTGGCGCTTGAAAGTTGCTTCGGGTGCTGAGGCTACCGGTGAAAATTCCTATTTTACTTTCAAAGCATTGGCAAAAGAGGCTCCTGTTAGCCCAGAGGCAGGAAAGGCATTCTATATAAAAAATGTGAAGTCGGGCAAGGTGCTCAGTGGTGGTGCTAACTCAGAGAAAAGTTCGCTTGTAGTTCTCGAAGATTTGGTTAATGAGAATACAAACCAAGTCTGGAAGTTTATGTCTGGTTCTTCTGCATTTGTTTTGGTAAATGCTGCACACGGTGCATTAGCCATGGACTTTGCTGCAGATAGCGATGCCAAGAAACCTTTATTATGGTCAATCGATACGAATAACGGTAATCAAAATGTTTACTTCGAGGCTGTTGAGAATCAACCAGGTGTTTTCAAAATGGTTATCAACAATTATAAGGTGGGTAGAAGATATCTTAAATGCAATGATAAGAATGAACTGGAATTGACGCAAACCGTTACAGATAATTCATGCTATTTTACTCTGGCCGTTGCTTCGAATATTCCTTCCAATTATTGGGAAGATCAAACAATCTTTGAGGAACACAAGGAGGTGGCACACGCAACCTATATGCCTTATCCTTCTGTTCAAGCAATGAGAGGTGATGCTGAGTATTACAAAACTCCATGGGTCACTCCGCAGAGCAGCAGATTCTTGAGCTTGAACGGCAATTGGAAATTCAATTTTGTTGATGCTCCTGAGAAGAGACCGGGCGAAAAAGATTTTTATGGCGATGCGGTTGATGTAAGCAAATGGGAGGATATTGAGGTTCCTTCTTGCTGGGAAATGAAAGGTTATGATAAACCTATGTATATCAATGTGAATTATGCATTCCCGGATAATCCTCCATTTGTGAGTACTTCTATTAATGGAGTAGGCAAGAATCCGGTGGGTTCTTATCGCCGTACTTTCAATTTGCCACAAGACTGGTCTGACAAACGTGTGTTTGTGCATTTCGACGGTATCTACAGTGCTGCTTATGTATGGGTGAACGGTAAATATGTTGGCTATACCCAGGGCGCAAATAATGCTGCAGAATTTGATTTGACAAAATATGTGCGTGCAGGTGAAAACAATATTTCTGTACAGGTGTTCCGTTGGTCAGACGGTTCTTATCTGGAAGGTCAGGATATGTTCCACATGAGTGGTATTCACCGCGATGTTTATCTCTTCGCTACTCCGAAAACTTATGTGCGCGATCATTACATCACCAGCACATTGGATGCAAATGCTGGCTATAAGAGCGGCAAAATGAATGTGGAACTTACCTTGAACAACCGTGACAAGGCAACAGGTACTAAGAAGTTCCAGGTTGATTTGATTGGACCGGACGGAAAGGTGGTTGCCACACAGAAGAAAGATGTGAACTTTGATGCTTCTAAAGAAGAACAAACCATTAATCTGGAGTTTGCCGGATTGACCAACCTGAAACCATGGACTGCCGAAACTCCTAACCTTTATACAGTAGAAGTAATCCAAAAAGATGGTGCTGACAAAGAAGAGTCTGTCTTTGCTACTAAATATGGTTTCCGCCATATCGAAATCAAGAACACCTTGGTTTATATCAACGGACAGCAAATCTATTTCAAGGGTGTAAACAATCAGGATACTCATCCTCTGTATGGACGTTCTATTGATGTGCCTACCATGTTGAAGGATATCACCATGATGAAACAGGCTAACATGAATACCGTGCGTACCAGCCACTATCCACGACAGGCTAAGATGAATGCCATGTTTGATTACTTCGGTTTGTATGTAATGGATGAGGCCGACTTGGAATGTCACAAGAACTGGGATGACAATAAATGGACTGGCCGTGACATCACGAGCGACAAGACCTGGGAACCACAATACGTAGACCGTATTATCCGTATGGTATATCGCGACCGCAATCATCCGTCTATCACATTCTGGTCTCTCGGAAATGAGTCTTATAACGGAAGCAATTTTGCAACTGCTTTTGCAGAGGTGAAAAAGGTAGACAATCGTATCATACATTATGAGGGAGCTACCCGTGATTCTAATCGAGGTGCCGGTAATACAGAATTGTACTCTGTGATGTACCCGAACTTGGACGAAGTGACTCAAAATGCAACTAAGTATTCTATGGGTAAACCATATTTCATGTGCGAATACGGACATGCCATGGGTAATGCTGTAGGAAACTTGCAGGAATATTGGGATATCATTGAAGGCAGTCCTTATGGTATCGGTGGCTGTATCTGGGACTGGGTAGACCAGTCAATCTATGATGCTGAGTCTATCAAGAAAAACGAATTGACCAAGAACGGATTCAATTATTATATGTCGGGTTATGACTATCCGGGTCCTCATCAAGGAAACTTCGTAAACAACGGTTTGATTACAGCAGATCGTGCTTGGACTCCAAAATTGACAGAGGTAAAACGAGTATACCAGTATGTCAAGTTTAGAAACTTCGATCAGAAAGCGCAAAAACTTACTGTAGAAAATAAGTACGACTTCATTAATCTGAATACATTTGTTCTGAATTATGATATCTTAAAGGATGGAGTCCTGGTTGAGACAAAACAGGTAGAAGTGCCTTCTATAGCACCTGATGAGAAGGGAGAAATCGAAACACCATTCGAAACTCGATTCGAAGAGGGTTATGAGTATGTTATTACTTATCGTTTTAGCTTGAAGGAGAAAACTCCATGGGCTGATGCTGGTTATGCTATGGCTACCGAGCAATATGTGATGCAGGAGCGTCCAGAATCATTGCCTGTAGTAACAGGTGCTTCTACTGGTTTGACTAAAATTGAACTGGGTGGAGAAATTCGTATTCAAAATGACAATGTAAGGGTTGTATTTGATAAGTCTACAGGTGCTATCAAAACTTGGACTATCAATGGCATCAATGTGATCAAGGCAAATGGCGGACCGCAATATTCAAACTTCCTTTATGTTGAAAACGATCGTCACTCTGATACAGGTACAGGTGCAACTGACTATAAAGTCAATGTGGAGATGGCTCAAGACAAACAGTCTTGTACGGTGACTGTAGATGTGGATGGCAAAACTTGTCCATATACGAATGTATATACCATATATGCAGCAGGTGTAGTTGATATGGAAACAACCTATAACCCAAATACCAACGACGAATTGCGCCGCCTGGGTATGTATATGCAGTTTGATCCTCAATGGGAGGGTGTAGCTTATTACGCAAAAGGTCCATGGGAAAACTATATCGACCGTCAGTTGGGTTCTTACCTGGGACGTTATACAACAACCGTAACTGATATGTTCGAGAATTATACTCGTCCTCAGAGCATGGGTAACAGAATGGGATTGCGTGAATTGTTGTTGGGCAATAGCAATAAGGATACTTTGATGATTCAAACCGAAGGTCAGGTTGCATTCTCAATTTTGCACTATGACGACAATCAGCTGACTCGTGGTGAATATACCCCATGGCATCCATGGAATTTAGAGAAGAGAGCTGAGAGTTATGCTCACTTCGACTACATGCAGCGTGGAATTGGTAATGGTAGCTGTGGCGGCGTGAGCACCATCAAGAAGTATCACTGTCCGAAAACAGGTTCATATACCAATAAGTTGAGATTCTCAATCAAGGGCAAAGGTCCTGAAACGGGAATCTGCGACAAGGTGGTATCTGACGTAAACAACGTGAATATAGCTTATGACCGCACGACAGACATGGTTGTATGCAGCGGTCTGCCAGAAAAAGCTATCGTTCAGGTGACAAACCTTGGAGGTGTGGTGCTCAACAAGCAGATTTGCCAAACAGAAGGCGGACAAGTTTCTTTGTCGCTTCAGGGACAGCCTTTGGGTACATACCTGATTAGCGTTGCTGATGGAACTCAGGTTCGTGTTCATAAATTGCAGAAATAGTCTATAATGCGACTCATAATGAAAAAATGCCGGCAGATTTCCTGCCGGCATTTTTTTTGGACTTCCCCAAACAGGGCGTGCCGGTGTGCTCCTTCAAACGAATTTCGGGAACAGCTTGCAAGAGAACTTAGCGGTAAGGAGTGTGCAAGGCGAGGGCATTGGAAAATCAAATACATGTTCCTGTAAAGTTCCGGAAAACGGGTTGAAAAGTTATTTGTAATATGGGATATTAATA
>Lana_p2__coassemble_952_pt1 | contig 15570 bp, 13 predicted proteins | sample Lana_p2__metabat2_low_PE_019 | metagenome-assembled genome bin Lana_p2
GTTGTTCTTTACAACACAAAGATACTAAAAATGAAAGCAAATCACAACGTGTCGGACGGTACACGTATATGCATGGAAGTTGTTCTTTACAACACAAAGATACTAAAAATGAAAGCAAATCACAACTGCCACATCCACGTTGTCGATGTAGTAGTCGTTGTTCTTTACAACACAAAGATACTAAAAATGAAAGCAAATCACAACAATACGTTTTTCATGTTGTATTCTTTTTTGGTTGTTCTTTACAACACAAAGATACTAAAAATGAAAGCAAATCACAACTGGGCGTTAGTTTATCCAATTTTTGCATGGGTTGTTCTTTACAACACAAAGATACTAAAAATGAAAGCAAATCACAACGCCCAGGCAATCTTCATTGCATCACTCATTGTTGTTCTTTACAACACAAAGATACTAAAAATGAAAGCAAATCACAACTGTCACGATGTTTTCATTTGTGCGCAAACAGTTGTTCTTTACAACACAAAGATACTAAAAATGAAAGCAAATCACAACATCTTCGCTAATAATGATGTGATCCAGCAAGTTGTTCTTTACAACACAAAGATACTAAAAATGAAAGCAAATCACAACTAATGAATAGTCGGGGCTGAAAATTAGCGGGTTGTTCTTTACAACACAAAGATACTAAAAATGAAAGCAAATCACAACACTGACTTTTTTGTTAACGTCAGCCATATAGTTGTTCTTTACAACACAAAGATACTAAAAATGAAAGCAAATCACAACGTACGGCGACTCCTGATTCCACGGCGCATTAGTTGTTCTTTACAACACAAAGATACTAAAAATGAAAGCAAATCACAACGGTGTTGGAATTGAAGTGTGGCATGCTGAAGTTGTTCTTTACAACACAAAGATACTAAAAATGAAAGCAAATCACAACGCCAGTGTTTAAGGAGGTCAAAGACATTATGTTGTTCTTTACAACACAAAGATACTAAAAATGAAAGCAAATCACAACACGACAGATCCAACCATTCTTGGCATCAAGGTTGTTCTTTACAACACAAAGATACTAAAAATGAAAGCAAATCACAACGCAATCGCCAACCTTATAGAGCGCCAATCTGTTGTTCTTTACAACACAAAGATACTAAAAATGAAAGCAAATCACAACACCAACACAAACATAACGAAGTGGGTCTACGTTGTTCTTTACAACACAAAGATACTAAAAATGAAAGCAAATCACAACTAGCGACAAATTTTATCCTTCACGCTCTGCGTTGTTCTTTACAACACAAAGATACTAAAAATGAAAGCAAATCACAACGCCAACGCAAACATAACGCAAAGGTTCTACGTTGTTCTTTACAACACAAAGATACTAAAAATGAAAGCAAATCACAACAAAGGGTAGAGCTACTCAGAGCGCAAAAAAGTTGTTCTTTACAACACAAAGATACTAAAAATGAAAGCAAATCACAACGCTTACAGTCTACATACATCACGGAGAAAAGTTGTTCTTTACAACACAAAGATACTAAAAATGAAAGCAAATCACAACCCAAATAAATCCATAACGTAGACATCTTTGTTGTTCTTTACAACACAAAGATACTAAAAATGAAAGCAAATCACAACAAGCGCAGCGATGCGGTCTTCTAAGGCTGTGTTGTTCTTTACAACACAAAGATACTAAAAATGAAAGCAAATCACAACCTAATACCTTTTCCCCGGTCACCGTGCAAAGTTGTTCTTTACAACACAAAGATACTAAAAATGAAAGCAAATCACAACACCTCGTTTTATACCAATATGGATGCTTTTGTTGTTCTTTACAACACAAAGATACTAAAAATGAAAGCAAATCACAACTACAACCAGGAATATAAGAAAACATTCTTGGTTGTTCTTTACAACACAAAGATACTAAAAATGAAAGCAAATCACAACATAGGTTATGTTGCTATTAGCTACTATCTTGTTGTTCTTTACAACACAAAGATACTAAAAATGAAAGCAAATCACAACAATTTCGCCAAATGGGCCTCGATGCCGAAGGTTGTTCTTTACAACACAAAGATACTAAAAATGAAAGCAAATCACAACTCAAGTTCCAGCGCAAAGAAGCTGATGCCAGTTGTTCTTTACAACACAAAGATACTAAAAATGAAAGCAAATCACAACCAGCAACAAATTTTATCCGTCACGTTCTGCGTTGTTCTTTACAACACAAAGATACTAAAAATGAAAGCAAATCACAACGATACCAATGACCATATGATATATCTTTATGTTGTTCTTTACAACACAAAGATACTAAAAATGAAAGCAAATCACAACTGTAACGATTTTTTTATTTGTGCGCAAACAGTTGTTCTTTACAACACAAAGATACTAAAAATGAAAGCAAATCACAACCCCTGCTGCTGCTGCGCGTTGATTGCCTGCGTTGTTCTTTACAACACAAAGATACTAAAAATGAAAGCAAATCACAACGCTATCGCCAACCTTATAGAGTGCCAATCTGTTGTTCTTTACAACACAAAGATACTAAAAATGAAAGCAAATCACAACTGGCTGGTCTGGCGGCGCAAGGCACATCGAGTTGTTCTTTACAACACAAAGATACTAAAAATGAAAGCAAATCACAACATCTAATGGTTTTTTGGTTTTTGGTTCTTTGTTGTTCTTTACAACACAAAGATACTAAAAATGAAAGCAAATCACAACGAATATTAATTGGATTAGTTTGCAAGCCGTGTTGTTCTTTACAACACAAAGATACTAAAAATGAAAGCAAATCACAACAAGAAGTCTCTTTTGAAGAAATAGGAGAATGTTGTTCTTTACAACACAAAGATACTAAAAATGAAAGCAAATCACAACGCTCTACTGGTGGTTCTGGAACTTCTGTTAGTTGTTCTTTACAACACAAAGATACTAAAAATGAAAGCAAATCACAACAAAGAGAAAGATTTCCAAGAAAACGTTTTTCATATGCCAGAATGGCGAGTACATTTGCCTTCTTCATCTGCAGACGGATGTAGGATGATATACAAATATAATACATAAAATGTAACTACAAAAGTTGTTGTTACAAAAAGTGTGCATACATTTATTGTAGCATTTTATAAATACTGTGTCGTCTTTGTATGAATCTCAAAGCAATGCATGCATCTAATAAATGAAAGCAAATCGCAACGAATACTACCAATGAATATCCGTTGCGATTGTTATGTATCACTTCATCCACCCATCCTCTTTTCCATAAAGAAACTGGTGTCGGTGCTTTCGCCGGTCATTTCGAAGCCAAACTTTTCATAGGCCCGAATGGCTGGAGAATTTGCCTTCTTCACCTCCAAACGAAGATAGGAGCAACCGTAAAAATGCACACATAATTTCCTATCATTAGTTGGAATGAAAAAACAGCAGTTAATGATAGAAAAAAACACCTGCCGTACATCATAGAATGATGCTGAATTATTCTTGCAGATTTCATAGTAAAAAATTACGGACAGCAGCAGATATTAATATGCCAAAATATGTGGTTTTAATATTTCACACTGTGGTTTTATTATTTCACATATGTGGTTTCAATATTTCACACTGTGAAATATACTTCAATTCTTGATGATTTGCTTTTTATAACGCAATGTTGTATCTTTGTTTTCACGATAACCTAAACTTTTTTTCTATGGCAAAATACATCAAACAGGAGATGATTAACTTGCAGGGCAAAGGCGAAAACAAGTCGTACTACAGAATGCAAACCGTCGGAAAGCTTTCCATGGAGGAGTTTGTACGCAATGTGGCTAAACCGGGATCGGGACTCAGCGAGGGAGAAGTGCTGCATGTGCTTTCGGAAACCGTACGCGAACTGGCCTACTCTCTGGCTAACGGATATACGGTGTCGATTGAGGGACTGGGACATTTCTCCACTTCGCTCCAGGTGAAGCAGGACAAGGAAATGGATTCTATTGACGGACCGGAACCAAAACGCAATGCGCAGAGTATCGAGGTGGGCAACGTGAACTTCAGAGTAGACAAACAGCTGGTTCATTCTGTTAATGGTTTCTGCCGTTTGGAACGAGGAAAGGTGAACCGACTGCTGAAATCGCCTTTCGAGAAACAGAAAAGACTGGAAAAGGCTTTGCTGCTTATCAAGCAACAGGGTTTCATACGAGTGGCTGAATATAAAGATCTGGTGCATATATCGCACACTTCGGCAAGCCGCGAACTGAGGGAGTTTGCCGCTGATCCGAAAAACAAACTGACGCACACCGGAAGGGGACCGTCGAAGGTGTATGTGATGGAATCGGACATTGATTCTGAATAAGACAACAAAAAAGTCTCCGAAGCATGATGGAAGGAATCGTGCTTCGGAGACTTTTCTTTTTATTTTTATGTAACGTGTAAACAGGTTCTAAACACGGTCTAAACGGTTTTAAAACGGCATTTAAACGGTGTTTAAAATGTGTTTAGAGGCTGTTTAGATTCCGTTTAGAGCACTCCCTTGGACGAGGGCAGGTCGTATTTGTAGATGTCCCGGCGCACCGCCATGTTGATGCTGTGTGCCAGCGCCTTGAAGATGCCTTCTATCTTGTGGTGTTCGTTGTCGCCCGTGGCGCGGATGTGCAGGTTCATGCCGGCAGCATCGCTCAGGCTCTTGAAGAAATGGAAAAACATCTCGGTGGGCATCTCGCCGATGCGCTCGCGGTGGAACTCGGCATCCCACACAATCCAGGGGCGTCCGCCAAAATCGAGCACCACCTGCGCCAGGCATTCGTCCATCGGAAGGGTGTAGCCATAACGCTCCATGCCGCGCTTGTTGCCCAAAGCTTGGCGCAGACATTCGCCCAGAGCCAGTGCCGTGTCCTCGATGGTGTGGTGTTCATCTACGTGCAGGTCGCCTTTTACGGCAATATCCAAGTCAAGATGGCCGTGGTGGGCTATCTGCTCCAGCATGTGGTCGAAGAAACCCAAGCCGGTGCTGATGTGGCTCTTTCCATGACCGTCGAGATTCATACGGATGTGTATGTCGGTTTCGTTGGTTGCCCGGTGCACTTCGGCTACGCGTTCGCCGGCAAACAATATTTCGGCAATCTTGTCCCAGTCGGGCACGTAGGTGATGTCGGGATGGTCGAAGGATTGGGCGTCGGGCGTGCGCAGTATCAAGGCTTTGCAGCCCAGGTTCAAGGCCAGCTGGGCATCTGTCTCGCGGTCGCCGATGACATAACTGCCGGCCAGGTCGTAGTCGCCCTGCATAAAGTCGGTAAGCATGCCGGTGCGGGGCTTGCGTCCCGGAGAGTTTTCTTCGGGAAAGGATTTGTCTATGCGGATGTCGTCGAACGCAATGCCCTCGCCCTCGAGAATGCGCAGCATCAGGTTGTGCGCCGGATAGAAGGTGTCATAAGGAAAGGAATCGGTGCCCAGTCCGTCCTGGTTGCTCACCATCACCAGACGGAAATCGAGCTGGGCGCAGATGCGTCCCAGGTTGCGGAGCACACCGGGCAGAAAGAACATCTTGTCGATAGCATCTATCTGATGGTCGGCAGGCTCCTGAATAATCGTTCCGTCGCGGTCGATGAACAGTATTTTTTGCTTTTTATCACTCATGGTTTTGGTCGTTAAGGGTGTTTGATTCAGGGTTTATACTGGCGCAAGGCGGCGAGCAGGATGCTGTTTTCCTGCTTGGTTCCCACGGTCACACGCAAGCTGTTCTCGCAGAGTTCCACCTTGCTGCGGTTGCGCACGATGATGCCGTGGTCCACCAGATAGCGGTACACGCGGTCGGCATGGTCCACACGCGCCAAAAAGAAATTGGCATCGCTTGGATAAACACAGCGGCAGAACGGCAGGTCGCCAAAGGCACGCATCATCTGGGTGCGCTCTTCTTTCAGCATGGCCACCCACTTGTCGATGTCGTAACGGCGCTGCAACTGTTCGAAAGCTTTTTCCTGAGTCAGCAGATTCACGTTATAGGGGTATTTCACCTTGTTGAACAGGGCGATGATCTGGGGAGAGGCAAAGGCCATTCCCAAGCGGACGGCTGCCAGGGCCCATGCCTTGGAGAAGGTGTTGAGCACGATCAGGTTGGGATATTGGGCAAGGTCTTTGCGGAAAGGACGCTGGGCGGAGAAGTCGGAATAGGCCTCGTCGATGACTACAATGCCGGGAAAGGCTGTCAGCAAGGCTTCCATCTCGCTGCGGCTCAGATCGTTTCCGGTGGGGTTGTTGGGCGAACAGAGAAAGATTACCTTGGTGTGTTCGTCGGTGGCTGCCAGAAGTTCGTCGGCCCGAAAGCCATAGCGGGCGTCGAGAGGCACTTTCCGGTAGGCCACATTGTTGATGTCGGCACATACTTCGTACATGCCGTAGGTGGGAGATATGGCCACTACATTGTCTTTGCCGGGTTCGCAGAACACGCGGAACACCAAATCAATAGCCTCATCGCTGCCGTTGCCCAAAAAAATGCTGTCGGCAGACACTTCCTTTATGCGCGACAGGCTGTCCTTGAGTTTCAGTTGCAAGGGGTCGGGATAACGGTTGTAGGGTGCATTGAAGGGGCTCTCGTTGGCATCCAGGAATACAGTGGCTTCCACACCGGCATATTCATCGCGGGCAGAGCTGTAGGGCTTGAGCTTCCATATATTGGGGCGCACCAGTTCTTCTAAATTTTTCATGTTGGTTTTCTTCTTTCTACGTATTACGGAAGCAGCCTTTTCGGGAATGAAAAGACCGGATTAGTTTGTCTCGGTGTCCAGACTCTGCAAGCGCAGGGTCATGGCATTTTTATGCGCATCGAGGTGTTCGTTGGCTGCCATAATCTCAACGGTGCGTCCGATGCGGCGCACGCCTTCGGGGGTGAGTTCCTGGAAGGTTATCTTGCGATGGTAACTGTCGAGATTCACTCCGCTGTAGGCGGTGGCATGTCCGTTTGTGGGCAGGGTGTGGTTCGTGCCGGATGCATAGTCGCCTGCGCTCTCGGGTGTGTACGATCCCAGGAATACGCTGCCGGCATTGACCACGCCTTCTGCCAGTTCGCGGTAGCGGTCGGTCTCGATGATGAGGTGCTCCGGAGCATAACGGTTGGTCAGTTCGAGCGCTTCCTCGCGGTTGTGCACCAGGATAATCTTGCTGCTCTGCAGGGCCTTGGCGGCAATTTCCTGACGGGGCAGCAGAGCCAACTGGCGTTCCACTTCGGCTTCTACCTTGGAAATGAGGCTCTCGGAGGTGGTTACCAGCAGCACCTGGCTGTCTACTCCGTGCTCGGCTTGCGAAAGGAGGTCGGCCGCCACGAAAGCCGGACAGGCGGTTTCATCGGCCAGGACTTCTACTTCCGAAGGTCCGGCCGGCATGTCAATGGCCACTCCGTGCAGCGACACTTGCTGCTTGGCGGCGGTGACGTACTGGTTTCCGGGGCCGAATATCTTATATACCTTGGGAATGGATTCTGTTCCGTAGGCCATGGCTCCGATGGCTTGCACGCCTCCGGCCTTGAATATCTTGTCTACGCCGGCCACTTTGGCGGCATAAAGAATGGCCGGATGAATCTTGCCTTCGCGGTTGGGCGGTGTGCAGAGCACAATTTCGCGGCATCCGGCCAGTCGGGCCGGTGTGGCGAGCATCAGCACGGTAGAGAATAACGGAGCGGTTCCGCCGGGAATATACAGACCAACTTTTTCGATGGGCACGTATTTCTGCCAGCAGGTTACTCCCTCGGTCACCGTCACGGGGTGGCTTTCGAAGCGTTGTGCGGCATGAAACTTTTCTATGTTGGCGTGGGCCTGGCGGAGAGCTTCCTTCAAGTCCTCGTCCACCAGAGTTTCAGCTTCGGCCCATTCTTCGGCGCTGACTTGCAGACTGTCGAGACGAACGTGGTCGAATTTTTCTTCGTAGGTCTTCACGGCCTCGTCCCCACCCGCACGCACGGCCTGAAGCACGCTGCCTACGGTATCGTTCAACGTGGTAACATCCAATGTCGGGCGGCGGAGCAATTCTTCCCATTGCGATGTTTCGGGATAACGGATTATATTCATAGCTGTTTCTCCTCGTATTTACTTACAGAATCATCTTTTCTACCGGCAGCACCAGAATTCCCTGTGCGCCAAGTTCTTTCAGGCGTGTGATGATATGCCAGAAGCATTTCTCGTCGAGCACGGTGTGCACACTGCTCCATCCTTCCTGTGCCAGCGGCATCACGGTTGGGCTCTTGGCTCCCGGAAGCACAGCCACCACATCGGCCACTTTCTCGGTGGGCACGTTCATCAGCACATATTTCTTGTCTTCGGCACTCTTCACGGCTTCGATGCGGAACAGCAGTTCGTCCAGAATGGCACGTTTTTCATCCGTCAGACCTTTGTGACCGATAAGCAGGGCTTCGCTCTGCATCACCACTTCCACTTCTTTCAGATTGTTGCTCACCAGAGTAGATCCGCTGCTGACAATGTCGAAGATGGCGTCGGCAAGTCCGATGCCGGGAGCAATTTCCACCGAACCGGTGATGACGTGTATGTCGGCTTCTACGTTGTGCTCTCTCAAGAAGCGTTTCAGAATGCCCGGATAGGATGTGGCAATCTTCTTTCCGGCAAACCAGGCGAGCCCGTCATATTCTTCGCTTTTGGGGATGGCCAGCGACAATCGGCATTTGCTGAATCCCAGCGGACGTACGATGTCTGCATCCTCTTCGCGCTCGGCAAATTCGTTGTGCCCCACAATACCCACATCGGCCACGCCCGTTGCCACGGATTGTGGGATATCGTCGTCGCGCAGATAGAGCACTTCTACGGGAAAGTTGGACGACTGCACCAACAAGGTGCGTTTGCTGGAACTTACTTTGATTCCTGCCTCGCTGAGCAAGGCCATGGTGTCTTCAAAAAGGCGACCTTTTGATTGTACGGCAATTCTTAACATAATGCTTCGTATATAATTTTGTAGTTAGTTTCGTTCATGAATGCAGCAACAAAAAAAGGCTTGCAGGGAACTCCGGCAAGCCTTTTCTGTATGATGTTGTTGCAGACTATTCCATATAGCCTCATCTGCCTACCGGGTTTTATGCGCTAGGATGATGATGGTGAAAAAAAGAAACAATCTGCTTGTTCATGGTTTTTGTTTTATATTTTTTACTGGGGCAAAGTTAGTAATTATTCGTATCAAAGCAAACTTTACTATCATATTTTTTTGCAGACATTTTCTTTTTGCCACAGATTCGGGAGCTGCACATTATTATATTAGCAGCCGGACGGATAGCGGATGAAACACATAGCATACTGAATCAAGAACCAAAAGTTGCACTTGTGCCCATTCTTTAACAAACAAAGTCTTGGCAGGCTCATTCTATTTAGTTATTTTTGCATCTGTAACAGAAGACTGCTTTTCCTTTTGCAAACCGGCTTTTGCATTCTCCAACAGAAGGTGCTTTCTTCGGGAATGCCTGTTGCATATCGCCCCTCTCTTTCGGGGGAAACCTACTTTAAAAACCCTTTAGCTGAATTATCTTATGATTATCATCGGTATAGCCGGAGGTACAGGCTCCGGAAAAACAACTGTAGTGAAAAAGATCGTGGAAAGTCTCAACGGACAGCATGTGGCGGTTATCCCGCAGGATTCTTATTACAACGACACCACGGAGCTGACCATGGAGGAAAGAAGAAAAATAAACTTCGACCATCCGGATGCTTTCGACTGGGAACTGCTCATCAAACAAATCGGCATGCTCAAAGAAGGAATGGCCATCGAACAGCCTACGTATTCGTATATCGTGAGCAACCGGCTGCCGGAAACCGTTCACGTGGAACCGCAACCCGTAATCATCGTGGAAGGCATCATGGCGCTGGCCAACGAGGAACTGCGACAGCTGATGGATATTAAAATCTTTGTGGATGCGGATGCCGACGACCGTCTGATACGGGTCATTCAAAGAGATATCATCGAAAGAGGCAGAACGGCCGAAATGGTAATCGACCGCTATCAGAAAGTGCTCAAGCCCATGCACCTGGAGTTTATCGAACCTACCAAACGGTATGCCGACCTGATTGTGCCGCAAGGAGGCAACAATGTGCAGGCCATCGAACTGCTCAAGACGTTTATTGCGCATAAATGCAATCATGAATAATAAATGGTTTCGGAACCGGGAGGGACTCCTCCCGGTTCTTTGTATCTGGACTGCCGGACTGTGTGCCTGCCAGGATTCGAAAGACAAAACGGAACAGTTGCCGCCACAGGCTACTTACAGCACCATTGCCGGAACTAAAGAAATGGCAGAATGCTATGACTTGGGCGATATTCTTGAGAATGGCGAACTGATTGCCGTGACTTTGAGCGGACCGGACACGTATTATGAATACCGGGGAAAGCCCATGGGACTGCAATATGAGCTGGCTCAGCTCTTTGCCACTAAAGTGGGAACCGGACTGAGAATGGAGGTGGTGCGGGATACTGCCGAACTGATGCAGCGCATCCGAAACAATGAAGCGGATCTGATTGCCGTGGAACTGGATGTGGCGCACAAGGATCCCAGCCTGAAAGCTTGCGGCAGCTTCTCAAAAAACGGCAACGACACTCGCTCGTGGGCCGTGAATCCGAATGCCACCGAACTGGCTGAGGCCTTGAACCGATGGTATCAGCCGGAACTGAAACAGCAGGTGCTGGCAGAGGAAAAACGACGTTTCTCACCGCAATTCAGCGTGACCCGGCGCCCCAGAGCACCATTCCTGTCGCGCGCCAAAGGAATCATCTCGCCGTATGACGCTTTCTTTAAACGGCATGCCGGGGCCATCGGATGGGACTGGCGGCTTATGGCGGCACAGTGCTACCAGGAATCGGCCTTCGACCCGAATGCTGTGTCGTGGGCAGGTGCCCGAGGACTGATGCAAATCATGCCCGAAACAGCACAGCAACTGAACTTACCCCATAACTTAATGCACCAACCCGAAGCGAACATACGGGCGGCTGCAGCCTACCTGAAAATGCTGGAACGGAAATTTGCACAGGTGCAACCGCAATCGGAACGCATCTGGTTTGTGCTGGCTTCCTATAACGGGGGAGCCGGACATATCACCGACGCACAGACTCTGGCTCGGAAAGACGGCAAAAACGCAAACAGCTGGACGGACGTAAAGGAGTATGTTCTGAAACTGAGCATGCCGGCTTTCTACAACAAACCCGACGTGAAACATGGATATATGAGGGGAAGCGAAACTTATCAGTATGTGGAACTGATCCGTAAAAGGTGGGAGGTGTACCGCAACGGGGCTAAACCGGATTTCAGCTACGGCTCCGCACGAAAACAGAACAAGAAGAAATAACTGGATATGATAAAGAAAATACGTATCTCCATCGAGAATTGGGACGACACTTATATCTATGGCGTCACAAAACAAAATGGTAGGGTACAGAAAATACGCTCCAAGTATCGGATGAGCGACGGAGCTTTTGACACACTGCCCGACGAACTCTATGAGGGAGCGCAAATGAACCTGCTGTCGGCCACAATAGAAGAAGAAAACGGAATGCTGACCGCCTCGCCGCAACTGCTGGTGCTCGACCCGGATTTCCTGATTGACATCACGGCCATCTGCCAGTGCATCAAGCCTTATGGCACAAATGTACTGAACCACCTCATCAACAAACTGAGTCCGGGACCAAGGTCGGCTGCCATCCAGCTCGGTAACCTGGCCAACCAGTTTCTGGATGCTTGTGTGTACGAACGCAACAAAGATGACCTATATGCCAAAACACTGCAGCAGAGTTTCGAGACTTCGCCCATAGAATATACCACACTGCCCGACATCGACGCGCGCTTCTTTGAACAGGCCAAGGTGCAGTTTGAGAATATCTGCTCGATGGTGCAACAGCAGTTCCAGCAGGCGCACATCAATATCGAAAGCCAAGAAGTACAGCTCGAACCGTCGTTTCTGTGCGAAGCATTGGGACTGCAGGGACGACTCGACTTGCTGGTGGGCGACAGCAACAAGATTGTGGAACTGAAAAGCGGACGTGCCGAGGAGTATCCTTCGCTCGCCCCTAAGAAAGAGCATGCCCTGCAGATGGCTCTCTACAAAGAAATCCTGTTCTATAACATGGACATCCCGCACGAGGAGGTGGAAACCTTTCTGTTCTACTCGCGCTATCCGGCCTTGTTTACCATTCAGTATGAGGATGACGACCTGAGATGGGCCATCGGACTGCGAAACAGCATCGTCGCCATGGAACAGAAACTGCGCCAGGGCGAATCGGAATCGGTGATGGAACTGCTGACCGAACAGAACTTAGTGACTCCCACCATGAGAACAAGTCGCTTTTATCTGCAATATCTGAGAAACGACCTGATGAATGTGGTGGCACGACTCAAAAATCTGGATGAGGTGGAGAAAGCTTACTTCCATACGTTCCTGGCTTTCATGGAACGGGAACAGTTTCTCTCCAAGACGGGACACGACGGACCACAGCCCAACGGGGGATTTGCCGATGTGTGGAATCTGGATACAGAGAGCAAACAGGGTAACGGTAATATCCTGACCGACCTGACTCTGCAACCTATTTTTGATGATTCGGGAGCAGTGACGGGCATGGATTTGATGCTGCCTCAATATGCTGACGATTTCCTTCCGAATTTCCGGCCAGGCGATTCGGTGCTGCTCTACGAACGGAACACGGATACGGACTGTGCCACAAACAAACAGATTTTCCGCTGCCAGATTGAGGATATGAATGCACAAAGGGTGCGCGTCAAACTGGCTTACAAGCAAAGACAAGCACAGGTGTTTCACTTGCAGGCGCACTATGCCATCGAACCGGGTTATGCCGACAGCACATTTGCCCAAGCCTATCGCGGACTCTTTGCCTTACTGCTGGCTCCGAAAGACAGACGACAGCTGATATTGGGGCAGCGACTGCCTAAGCATGACCCTTCTGTCGTGCTCAAAAGCAAACCGCAAAATCCGGAAACTGCCGAAATTGTGCTGCGCGCCAAACAGGCTTCGGACTACTTCTTGCTGGTGGGGCCGCCGGGAACGGGCAAAACTTCGGTGGCCTTGAAAGCCATGGTGGAGGAACTGCTGCTGGAATCGCCCAAGCAGAATCTGCTGCTGATGGCGTACACCAACCGGGCGGTGGACGAAATTTGCCAAATGCTGGAGGGACTGGAAGGCCGGCCGGAATATGTACGCATCGGACAAGAATTGAGCTGCGAAAAGGAATACCGACACCGCCTCATCAAGAATAAAATAAAGAATGCACGAAAACGAAAGGAAATTTTCGACCTTCTGGAACCGGTGCAAGTGTTCGTCGGCACCATAAGCAGCATTGCCGGCAGAACGGAACTGTTTGAACTGAAGCATTTCCACACGGCTTTGGTGGATGAGGCTTCGCAGGTGCTCGAACCGCAATTGTTGCCTCTGCTCTGTGCCACCACATCCAAACCGTCACTGGAATATGGAGGCAACCCGTGTGCCATCGGTAAATTTATCCTGATTGGCGACCACAAACAGTTGCCGGCCGTGGTACTCCAGGAACCGGAATGCTCGGAAGTGACAGACGAACAGTTGCGCGCCATCGGATTAACCAACTGCCGCAACTCGCTCTTCGAACGGTGGCACAACTTGCAACTGATGATGCACACGGAACAGAATACCGTGGGCTGGCTGCACCGACAGGGACGCATGCACGAAAATTTGTGCGACTTTGTAAACGAGTGTTTCTACAACCGGAAACTGGACTTGGTGCCCCTGCCCCACCAGAAGGGCTGCCTGGAAACGGAGTATCGGGGAACGGACAGGTGGATGCAGCTGGTGGCCTCGCGACGAATGGCATTTGTTCCGGCTATTCCGGAAACGGATGCCGAAAACGCACGGCCGTGGACTACGGAAAACTGCAAGGTGAACCGCGACGAAGCAACCGTTACAGCAAACATCGTTGAGGCATTCTACCGACTGCACGAAACGGAAAACGACTGGAACCCGGCACGAAGAATCGGTGTCATCGTACCGTTCCGCGGACAGATTGCCATGGTGCGCAAAGAATTGGCAGCCCGTAACCTGAAGGACTGCGAGAAAATTACCATCGACACCGTGGAACGCTATCAGGGCAGTCAAAGGGACGTGATTGTGTTCAGCACCACCATCCGCCGACCGGAACAGATGGACATGCTCTCGGTGCCTGTACAAACAGAAGGACAGTGGATAGACCGCAAACTGAATGTGGCGCTGACACGGGCACGCAAGCAGTTCTTCCTGACCGGAAATCCGCACCTGCTGAACCGCTCGGACAATTATCGTGCGTTATTGGAATATATAGAAAAACTAAACGATTCGCTTGGAGATGAATCGCAGTTGTAAAAGATCAATCCCGTTAAGCCATAATAAAAACAACGGTCGTCATGTTTGCTGCATGACGACCGTTGTTGTAATGTAGCGCACCGAATGCGCTGTTTATTTTCTTGTAAAGCCAATCTTTAAATTCAGCTTGAAATAGTAGAGTTTGTTCTCGCGCTCCAGATAGCCGTACTTATCCTTATCGGGCAATCCTTTCTCCAAACGGGTGTGTGTGAACAGATAGTCTGCCATGACATCAGCTTCAGTCTGCCGGTAAACAGTCAGACGTCCGTCGGCACCTACCATAATAAAGCCGCCCACCGCTGTAGAACGTCCGGTATAAATCTTTGCCGGGCGCAATCCCAAAGCCAGAGCTACGAGAAACTGTTTCATCTTATGACGGTAGAAACCGTGTTTCTGAATCAGTTCATCTTTTATCTTCAACGGGTTGCGTTCCTCAATCAAAGCCGTCAGTTCGTCGATACGACTCACCTGATCCAAATGGAAGATGCGCAACATTTCGCACAACACACGCGGAAAATGCAAGTCAATCATGTGCAGGTTGCAGCGGAACACACGGTCGCACACATCGCTGAACTTGAAAATACCGCCCATACTCTCGATATAAAGCATGCGGCGCGCCACTTCGGCCGTGTTTTCCGGATCTTCGGTATAATTGATTTTATATACTGCCGGTTGCGAAAAACGGATGCCCGTCTGCTCCATCTTGAGATTGGCGGTGCGGCCACCATCGAGCAGTGGATCCAACGAACATAATCTGGAATTGATACGAAGTCCTACCAACGGCATATCCTGATGATAAAAAGCAACGTGCAGGTCGGTACGATCGTCGGTAACTGCTTCTAAATTGAAAATCTTCACGGCATCCAAAAAGTCTTCCACACCTTCGGGAGCCTCCACTTCATCCTCGTGAACGGCAGCCAAAGCCTCGCGGACAAGCAAGGCAACGGTGGCAAAATCGGCACGCGGAATGCGTACGTCCATGTCAGTTCCTTGAATATGCACCTCGTCTTGGCAAATCAGGTAACGGCGTTCTCCATCGTGTTCCTGTCGGCGTACCAAGGCAACAGGCAACCAGTCGCCTTCAGTTCCTTCGGCTGTTCCTGCCGCTATGCCGCCTTGTGCCAGGATGGTGAAGAAAGTATATAGCTCGCTCCATTCTCTTCGTGTAGCTGTCATCATTGTTCTTGTTTTTTGTCTTGGTTCGTATAAACAATTAATACTCTATCAAAATATGCTGCAAAGATAGTGAAAGGTGAGAGCAATA
>Lana_p2__coassemble_1293_pt1 | contig 11903 bp, 9 predicted proteins | sample Lana_p2__metabat2_low_PE_019 | metagenome-assembled genome bin Lana_p2
GGCCTGCTTTTTAGTAGTGCTGACGCATTCGGCACTGCCGTCCGAAACCGGAGCGGACGGAATTTGGAAGTATTTGATCTCTTTTATTGCTTCTCCGGCAACACAAGTGTTCTTTGCTATTTCGGGAGCTTTGCTTATCAAGCCGAATATCGAAACGGGAACATTCCTCAAGAAACGCTTTCTGCGTCTGCTACCACCGGTTGTGGTGTGGTCGCTGATAACAATGGTGGTTTATGTCTTGTTGGGCAAGAAATCCTTGGATGAGGCTCTGTGGAGCGTGGCTTGGATGCCTTTTCAACCCGTTATCGGTATCTATTGGTTTGTCTATGTGATCATCGGCCTGTATTTCCTGACTCCTGTTTTATCTGCTTTCGTGGCAAAAGCAAGCAAGCGAAGCATCGAGTTTTATCTGTTGCTATGGTGCATCACGCTGCTGTTGCCTTACTTGAATATCGCTGAACTTCCCTGTTGGATGAAATATCAGTCTGATGGTTCGTATTATCATCCTTTAATCTATTTTGGCGGTTATGCCGGCTACTTTCTCTTGGGCTATTATCTGAAGAACTATCCCATCGCCATAGGTTGGAATAGGCGCTTTGTTGCCCTCGCAGGAGGCTTCCTTTTCGTAAATGGAGGGGTAAAATAATGTTACATATTTGGGGTCTTGACAGCGGATTGGACGACTATCTGCAAATCGGTCAGTTGTTCTTTACTGCCTTGCTGTTCACCTTGGCGCAGCATCTGCCGCAACGCATCTTGCAATGGACTGTCTGGAAACAGATTTCCATCTATTCTTTTGGCATCTATCTGATGCATCCAATCGTAGTAAGAGATTTGGTGTGGCGCTTCTTTGAACAGCATCGCATGCATGCCTTGGTAGAAACACCCGTCATAGCTCTTGTATCCATAGCCCTGTGCTACACCTTGCTTTGGATGCTCTCCCGACTTCCAAAAACCAAGTGGCTGACGGGAGTATAAAAAAAAGTTGAAATATTATAATAGATTGTATATTTCTAAATAGTAATTCCTATATTTGTCTTAAGTTGAAAGAATATAGTGTGACAAAACTGAACGGCAATTCTATAAATTTCGTGGAAATGATTACTAATGACATAATTGAACGTGTTTGGAGTAAGGCACGCATAGAAAATGGATATAATCCGGATCTAGTGCGAAAAGACGCTTGCGGAGCATGGATTATGAAATTAGTTGATCATGCTCAAATCTGTCAAGCATTTCCAATGGCAGTAACAAAGCCTTTCTAGTGAACATAACTGGACAATCCTATCGACTGAAAACCCTCAAAAAATGATCGATAAGCAGCTGTGTATAAACAAATATAACTTTGTGGGCACTATCATAATGACGCTATTTTAATGATGAACTGGCGACTTTCTCAGTGAAAATATACAGATAAATCAGTAAAAGTGTGATTCATCTTGAATTTATATGTTAATTGAACTAAATTAATTATAAATATGGCGGCAATGACAAGAGTAGAAGCGGAAAAAAGACTGAAGACTATATTCGGAATAGAAGAATTCTATGACGAGCAATGGAAAGCTATTGATAGGATACTCCGTGGAGAACGTATCCTTATGATTGAGCGTACAGGATTTGGCAAGTCATTGTGCTACCAGTTCCCAGCAACCCAGTTTCCTGGGATAACTGTAATATTTTCTCCATTGATTGCTTTAATGCGTGATCAGGTACGTAGTTTGAATGAAAAAGGAATATCAGCAGCATATATTAATTCTGAACAGTCGCAGGAAGATAATACACTAGTTATAGAGAAAGCATTAAAAGGAGAAATTAAAATTCTTTATATTGCTCCTGAAAGACAGGAAAATCAAGAGTGGATTGAAGCTACAAAAAATATGAACCTTTCGATGATAGTCATTGATGAAGCTCATACCATTTCTACATGGGGACATGATTTTCGCCCGGCTTTCAGAAGGATAATTAATTTGGTACATTTGCTTCCTCAAAATCTTCCGGTATTGGCGACTACTGCAACTGCAACAAAGAGAGTTCAGAAAGATATAGAGGAGCAAATCGGTGGTCGTCTTACAACCATCAGAGGAAACCTTTCAAGGGAGAATCTATATCTTCAGGTGATAAGAGTAAACTCTGAAGAAGAAAAAATGATTTGGCTTGCATCAAATTTGGACAATTTGGATGGAACAGGATTGATATATACAGGTACCCGAGTTGATACGGAAGTATATGCACATTGGTTGCAGTATTGCGGTATTGATGCTATTGATTATAATGCAGGTTATGATGCAGACACACGTAAGGACATAGAAAAAGGTTTGATGGAGAACAGATGGAAATGTATAGTCTCTACTAATGCTTTGGGTATGGGTATTGACAAGCCTGATATACGTTTTATCATTCATACTCAGATTTCCGCTTCACCAATACATTATTATCAGGAAATTGGAAGGGCAGGGAGAGATGGATTACCTACAAGGATAATCTTGTTTTTTAATGAAAATATAAGTAAGGAAGATGAAGTCCCGACTGATTATTCCTTGCCATATTCGTTTATCGAAAGTTCACGTCCTGAAATAAAGAAATATAAAAGGGTGATAGATTTGTTGAAACAAGAACCTCTTTCGGAAAGAGAGATTATGAAGAAGGCAAATCTTAAACAAAACCAGATAAGAGTGATTAAGGCAGATTTAATAGATCAAGGAATCATTAAGGAAGTTTTGTATGGAATAAAGCAGAAGAAGTATGAATATCAATATAAAGCTAATGAACTTGATGTATCTAAGTTTGAGGAGTTACGAAAGGCTAAAATTAAGGATTTAGATTTTATGGTGAATTATGTTTATACTGATATGCCAAGGATGGAATATTTGTGTAAGTTTCTTGATAGCAATGAAACCAATATATATACTAATTGTGACAATACGAATGTTAAAAAGCTAAAAGTAGATTACAATGAAGAAATATCCGCAAAATTAGAAGATTTCAGAGATTCTTATTTCCCAAAACTTGAATTGGCTGGCCATATTTTGAAATCCGGGACAGGATTGAAGATTAGAATGCCATATCCCAATGCAATAGAAGTATTGAGGAATAATGAAGTTGTGGGTACATATATCAATAAAATTAATTACAGTGAATTTAGTGAGGAAGAAGCGTGTGTTTTACGTGATCTGTTTGAGAAGTATCAGCATAAAGCGTCAAAATTGACTGATGGATATGCTACATCTTATTATGGGGTATCGAATATAGGAGCAGCTCTACACAGATCGAAATACGAAGGAGGTGGCGATTTTCCCGATTTCTTATTGAAAAAGACTCTTTCTGTTTTTGGTAAGAAATATAGAAAAATGAAGTTTGATCTCGTATTATATGTTCCGCCGACACATTCAGGTAATCTTGTGAAAAATTTTGCAATAAAGTTTGCAGATACTATAAAACTTCCAGTTTCGCATAGTTTAATTAAAACAAGAGAAACAAAGGAACAGAAAATATTTCAGAATTCGTATAGTAAACAAGATAATGTGAAAGATGCTTTTACTATAGAATCAGAGTTGGTGAGAGGTAAAACAATTCTTCTTATAGATGATATTTATGATAGTGGCGCCACATTAAAAGAGATAGGAAGAATGTTGACAGAAAAAGGCGCCCAATGGATTGTTCCAATAGTAATAGCAAAAACAGTAGGAGGTACGTTATGACAAATCAGGAATTGACATATTGGGTTACTCTGGCACTTATGCCCAAAATATGGACTAGAAGAAAAAATGAAATATATGTAAAATGTTTTGAGCATAATCCTCAAATATCGATAATTGATTTATTTGAGGATAGAGCATGTTGGGACGAATTATTGTTGACTGATGAAGAAAAAGAACTTTTCAGGGTAGCTTATGAACAATTGCCAAACAATTCATTTATGGTGGAAGACATGTTGTCGCAAGGGTTTGAAATCTTGCCTATCCATTGTGATGAATATCCAAAAATATTAAAGAAGAATCTTGGTAAAGCTGCTCCAACTGTAATATTCACTAAAGGAAACAAGGAACTTCTCAATCAATCATCAATAGCAATAGTGGGTTCTAGAAATGCAGGTAAGATATCATTGCAGTTTACAGATAATGTGGCAAAACGTATTTCAGCTTCAAATGGAGTTGTTGTGAGTGGGTTTGCAAAAGGAGTGGACAGACAGGCTCTAGACTCGGCGCTCGAAGTAGGCGGTAAAAGTATAATTGTTCTTCCCCAGGGTATTATGACGTTTGCATCGGGATTTAAACAATATTATAAACATATTATTCAGGGACATGTTCTTGTTATGAGTTCATTTGCTCCTAAAGCACCATGGAGTAAAGAGTTTGCTATGGCAAGAAATCCTATTATATATGGTATGGCTTCGCATATTTATGTGGCACAGAGTGATGATAAAGGAGGAACATGGTCCGGTGTATTGGATGGGTTAAGGAAAAACAGAGCCATTTATGTGCGTTGGCCTGAGACAGGAGAAAAGAATGCTAATGTACAGCTTATTCAAAAAGGAGCTATGGCTGTAGATATAAAAGGTAATACTATCAAACTTGATGCGGAAAATCTGAAGACAGAGGAGCAGAAAGAAACAGAAATATTGAGTGATAAGATTGTAAAAATATTATCGTCAGTAGAGTCTTGTTCTTCTAAAGATATTCTTATTCGACTAAATATAGACTGGTCTGATGCAAAAATGAAAAAATTTCTTGAGACTATGTCTCAGGTAGAAAAAAATAAAATAAAAAATAGAGTATATTACAGTTTAAAAAACAGTCTGTTTAAAAATTTGTTCTTCCGAAATATGAAATGATAACTTAATGCTTAGATAGCCGTCCCTTAAGGATGTCTTTTTTTATGTTGATATTCAGTAATTTAGTCTATAAAAATCTTTGATAAATCTGCAAGTTTTAGTACCTTTAGGTCAAGAAACTTGCAGATTTTATGATTAAAAAGACGAATAATATCCCATCTTTATTCAGTAGCCTGTCAGACATGCTGAATCAATCTCACCCACTTTACCAGTTAGCTGACAAAAATGATTGGATGAAGAATTTTTCTATGAAAATGTCGCTCAAAAATCTTCTCAATTAATATTTTTTGAAGTATCTTTGCAACAACTTATTTTTTAATAATGAAAAACAATTTAATAACGATGAATATGAAATGGAAAAATGGTTTGCTCCTAATGCTTTCTCTAGTCTTGCTGGCTTCGTGCTTTACTCCTAAAAAAGTGGTGTATCTACAGGATTTACAACCGGGCGTAATGGAGGCCCTGAAAGAGGACTATGAAGCAAAAATCAAAAAGGACGACTTGCTGCAAATCTTAATCATGGCGCAATCGCCCGAAGCTGCCAAACCGTTTAACCTGAGTTCGCTGGTGCAGGAAATGTCTACCACAGGAGGCAACAACCAAGACCAGTATTCTTATCTCGTAGATGTGAATGGCGGCATCGACTTGCCGATATTGGGCAGACTTCAGGTGGAAGGACTCACTACCAATGAGGTGAAAGATAAAGTGGTGGCACTGCTTCAGGAAAAGAACTTAATAAAAGAACCGATGGTGCAGGTGCGTATCCAAAACTTTAAGATATTGATGCTCGGAGAGGTGAAAAGCCCGGGAGCCATTGAGGTGAAGGGAGAAAGAATTACTATTCTGGATGCCATCAGCCAAGCCGGCGACCTGACCATGCAGGGAAGACGTGACCGGGTGACCGTTATCCGCGAAGAAAACGGAAAACGTACGGTGACTAACCTGGACCTGAAATCAAAAAAACTGTTCGATTCTCCCTGCTTCTACCTGAAACAGAATGATGTGGTGTATGTAGAACCGAATGATGCCAAGTCGGTGCAGTACAGAAGCGGACAGATGGGCAACGTGACCCCATGGATTTCGCTCGTGAGTTCAATCCTTTCTTTAGTAACCTTAATTGTGGCTTTTAAATGATGAATGCAAATGATTTGTTGAATATCCAAGGGGATATGGAGCAGGCTAAGATGGCTCCATCTGGCAATTCTCCTTCCATGGGCATGGGAGGTGGCGGATTTCATTTTAATCCGATGGATCTGCTCCAAAAAATAATACGCAACTGGTACTGGTTTGCCGTGTCGCTCACGGTGTGTATGGGCACAGCATGGTATCTGCTGCAGAAAGCAACACCGGTGTATGTGCGCACAGTATCGGTATTGATTAAGGATAAAGGCAACAGTTCGCGCGTAGGTGCCGAGTCTATGGCTTTCCAGGAGGTGGCGGGAATGAAACTCAGTGCCAATATGGCTACCGAAATTGCCATGTTCCGCACGGAAAGACTTAACCTGGAGGTGGTGCGCAGACTGAATCTCACTACTTCGTATCTCGAAAAGGAGGGACTGCATCTGCGGGACTTGTACGGCGAAAGCCCGGTGGAGGTGACGTTTGATTCGCTCTCCAATAAAACGGGATCGTTCACGCTGACTCCGATGCAAAACGGAAAGGTGCGTCTGGCTGACTTCTCTTCGGGAGAGGAAAGCATCGAAGTGAATCTGGAAAAACCGGTCAATACACCTATAGGACGCATCGAGGTGCATCCCACAGCTCAATACAAGAAGTTTGGCCAACATCCGATTGTGGTGAATCATGCCAGCGAAAAAGCAGTGGCGGCTGCCTATGCCGGAAAAATTTCGGCCGAGGTGCTCAACAAGGAGGCTTCGATCGTGAATCTCTCGCTGACGGATGCTTCGGCGAAAAAAGCCGAAGATTACCTGACGACACTGGTGGAGGTGTATAAGGAGGACATGATCAACGATAAAAACCGCCTGGCCCTGGATACCGAACGCTTTATCAATGAACGTTTGGCCGTGCTGGAACTGGACCTGGGCAATGTGGAGAATGTATTGGCTACATTCAAGCAGGAAAACAAAATGACGGATGTGATGGCGGAAGCCGGATTGGCTACCGGAAGGGTGACACAGTATGAGGATGAGGGGTATGCCCTGGAAAGTCAACTGCAACTGGTGAAATTTATTCGAAACTATCTCACAGACCCGAAAAAATCCGGAGAACTGATTCCGTCGAACACCGGAGTGGCGGACGTGAATGTGGAAAGCCAAATCGGGGAATACAACAAACTGTTGCTCGAAAGAGATAAAATGCTGAAAGACGGAGGACTGGAAAACCCGGTGGTGAAGGACTTGAGCGAATCGCTCGAACTGACTCGCAAGGCGATTGTACGCACCGTGGATAATACAATTGCTTCGCTGAATATCAAACTGGACAAGGTGCGCGACCTGGAAAAACGCTCAGCACAAAGACTGTCGGCTGTGCCGCAGCATGAGAAGTACATGCTGAACGTGGAAAGACAGCAGAAAGTGAAAGGACAGTTGTATGTGTACCTGCTCCAGAAAAGAGAGGAGAATGCGCTGACGCGCTCGCTGACCGAAAGCAATGCCCGACTGATTGAGGGTGCCAAAGGACCAAGTGGACCGGTGTCGCCCAAGGCTATGTCGTATTATATGGCCGGAATGCTGGCCGGAGTGGGACTGCCTCTCGTAGTGCTGGTACTGATGGTGTTGCTGGACAACAAAATTTATTCGCGCAAGGACCTGGAAGAGGGTTCATCGCTGCCTTTTGCCGGTGACATTCCTTTTGCCAAAACGTCAAGAGGACAGGATAATAGAGATATCGTGGTGACTGCAGACGGTAAGGATATGGTGACGGAGGCGTTCCGACTGTTGCGTACAAACCTGAGCTTCATGACTGGAGCCAAGCAGCAGCACAAGGTGTTTATGGCTACTTCTATGAACCCGGATGCCGGAAAGACTTTTGTCTTGTCGAACTTAGCCGTGATAACGGCCTTTGCCGGAAAGCGCGTGCTGCTCATTGATTTGGATATTCGCAAGGGTAGCCTGACCCGTGTGTTTAAGGGAAGAAAGATGCAGGGCGTGACGCATTATCTGTCCGGACAGGTGGATAATGTGCAGGACTTGATTCATGCCGTACCGGAATATCCGGGGCTGGATATCATCTATCGTGGTGTGATGCCGCCCAACCCGGCGGAATTGCTGATGAGTGAACGCCTGGATGAGCTGTTGGAATATGTAAAACCGCTGTATGATGTGGTGTTGTTGGATAGTGTTCCGGTGGGACTGGTGGCAGATGCGGCTATCGTAAACCGCTTGGTGGACCGTACGCTCTTTGTTGCCCGTGCCGGGGTGCTGGATAAACGACAGCTGCCGGATGTGGAACAGATTAACCGAGAAGGTAAAATGAAACAGGCAGCACTGATTCTGAACGGTGTGAAAGAAAGACATACCGGATATGGCTACTACGGCTATTACGGTTACGGCTATGGCTATGGTTATGGCTATGGACAAGAAGGTAAGAAAAAGAAAAGGCATTAAACACAAGCCATGCCTTTACATAGAGATTATGAATGGATAAGAAAAGCGGATTTCCGTAAGGGATTCCGCTTTTTTTTATCTTACAAACGGTTTTTTATATAAGAGGATGAAGCGTTTTGTTTTGGGGATGACAACTGCACTGGCGGCAACCGTTTCTGCCACGCCTGCAGATAGCTGTGCTGTTAAGAAAAGCAAGGTGGAGGTGTTCCTGGGCGCAGAACTGCACTATAGGGATATTTATTTCAATAAGATGTATGAGGTGTTGGTGAACCTGTCGCCGGGGGTGAAATGGCATCTGGGCCGGAAATGGATGTTTGCCGCCCAGGCGTTGGTGCCGGTTTATAATGATTACGGAGCAAGGTACAAAAAAGTGCGCCTGAATATGGCCGTGCTCTCGAAAGAATGGGCCTGGAAGAGAAAAAACTTTCTGAAAGTGAGCGGTGGCTTGTTCGGTATGGAACGCTACGGACTGGATGCTAAATGGATGTGGACGCCTGCCAAGTGGTTCGCTACTGAAGCACAAGTGGGATGGACCGGCTTCTGCTCGATGGCGGCAGGATGGGAAGCCAGTACCATGGAAAGATTCTCGGCTCTGGCGGGCATCCGATTTTATATCCCCAAGTATGATACGGAATTCCAGATACGTGGCGGACGCTTTCTGTATGAAGACAACGGGGTACAGGCCGAAGCCATGAGACATTTTAAGCATTGTACCGTGGGTGTTTATGCACAATATACGGATGTGGGCGGAGAAAACGGGGGCTTCAAGGTGGTGGTGATGATTCCGCAGGTGAAGGCTGGCAACAAGAAGGTGTGCATCCGACCGGCTTCGAACTTCAGACTGACGTATAATATTGAAGGGCAGAGGATGGGAGCGAAGATGTATCCCACCGACCCGGAAGAAAATGAGCAGGACGGCTGGTTTGATTCGGAGGAGATGACTTGGGGGGCGAAAGGAGGACGGCCATGAAAAAGGGATTTCTGAGATTTTTGCTTCTGGGAATCGTGCTACCTGCTTGCTCTCTGCTGCACGGACAGCAATATCTGGGTATGAGCGGACTGATTCATGTGCCCACAGCGGATATGGATGAAGCGGGGGTGGCGCGCATTGGTATGCATTTCATGAACCGCGAAATGATGCCGGACGTGGATTTTGAGGTGAATGGAAAGAAGTATCATTCGTTTACGCATTACCTGAGCATCACACCCTTTCGCTGGCTGGAGCTGGCCTATACTTGTACGGCGATGAAACTGCCGCAGGAAGGTACCGGAAAAATCGGGTTTTACAGCAAGGACCGTTATTTCTCCGTCAAACTTCAGCCTGTTTGCGAACGGGAGGGAAAGTGGTGGCCGTCGGTGGCGGTGGGCGTGAACGATCCTTCTGCCTCGGCAACTTTGTCGGGTGGCGTGTTCGAACAGAAAAACGGGTTTAACCAGTATTTCTCGAATATTTACGTGGCTCTGTCCAAGCATTTGGAACTGAAGCAGCATAGGTTGGGTCTGCATTTGGCCTACCGACACTGGAAATGGGATTATAACCGGAAGTATGAGGGGGTGGTTGGCGGACTGACTTACCAGCCTGCCTTTGAACGAAAACTGAGACTGATGGTGGAATATTCCGGCAACGGAGTGAATGTAGGTGCAGATTGGCAACCCTGGCGTTTTGTCTTGCTGCAAGCATCGCTGCTCAACGGGAAATATTTTTCCGGAGGATTGTGTTTTTATTTACATCTTCTATAATCTTTTCATAGAGTTTATACGGAGAATGTACGGAAAAAGTATTACTTTTGTAGCATGTTATCCTGAGGTAAAAATGATTTTGTCAATTATTAAATATTAAGCTATGATTCATTTGTCAAAAAAATGTGGCTGGCTCTTTTTGGCCGGCCTTGTTTCTGTTAATTTGGTGTCGTGCAGTGATTCGGACCCGAACAATCAGGATATTGTTCCTCCGACCGTTGCGGTAGCTCCCAATACGGTGAGCGGCGTGGTGGCAGCGAAGAGTGGGGAGATTATCAGCGGAGCAACTGTTACGCTGGACAGCCTTACAACGACTACGGATGCCAATGGTTTGTTCCGCTTTGCTGCAGTTCCTGCAGGTAAGCACCGTATTGCAGCTAATGCGCCGGGCAAGGTAACGGTGGAAGAAACTATTGTGGTTGAGGCTAAGAAGAATATGGCGCACAACTTGATGTGGAACGCTTTGTTGCCTAACGAGGTGAGCTCGCAAAAAAATGTGAACATAGAAGCTTCGAAAACGGAAGAGGTTGTTCTGGAGGCTTTCGATACGGAAACGCTGAAGGGCAATGAGGTGGCTTCGGTTGAGGTGTCTGCTGTCATTCCTGCTGCCTCGCTGGAGCTTGATGCGGAGATGAATCCGGAAATGAAACCCGAAGAGGTGGAAATCTCACTCGAACCGTTGTATCAGGAGGATGGTGTTGTTTCGCTTGCTGCACCTAGAGCACAGTCGGTTGCTCCTACTTTGTTGACCGGTGCCTTGCTGACTTGCAATCGTGCTGATGTTGAATTGAAGAATCCGATTGCCATTTGTTTTGATGTGGACGATGAGGTGCTCGCTACTGTAATGCCGATGATGTTGCAGGATGGTGCGTGGGTGGCTGTGGACTATCGAAAAGAGAATGGCAAGATGGTGGTGCTGGCTCCTGACTTTACAGCTTATGGCTTGTTTGCCTCTGTTAAGAAGAATACAGTGAAAGACTACCAGACGTTGACGTTTAGCCGCTATATGTGGGACAATGTGTATGGTATCAAGGAAATGAAGGTAAAGGATGTGGCCTACAGTTATCTGGTGGGTGCCGAAATTACCGCTTCTGATAAGAGTCAGTTGTCGGGCTTACTGAAGGAGGCTTTGGCTTCTCAGTATGGTACGGTAACACAGGAAATGAAAACGGTATATCCGTTGCAGGTTACTTTACCGGTGGGTACGAAACTGGAAATTCGAGGTAAGCAAACCGTAGAATCGGTAATGGCTACTGTAGATAACTCGAAAGCCTCGGCTACTGCCTCGTCTTACAGCGAAGTGCAGGTGGAAGTGAAAACTAGTTCACGTACGCACAATGGGGGTACGAACTAACACCTTATTATATATAAGAGCGGCTATCTCTGCAGAAGAGGTAGCCGCTCTTGTATTATCGGATTATTCACGTAGGGATACAAAAAAAGGTATCGCAAGGATACCTTTAACTTGGGTGGCAGATGGGACTCGAACCCACGACATTCAGAACCACAATCTGACGCTCTAACCAACTGAACTACAGCCACCATAAAAATGTGTGCTAAAAAGAAACCGGATGCCTTAGAAGAAAAAAGGGTGGCAGATGGGACTCGAACCCACGACATTCAGAACCACAATCTGACGCTCTAACCAACTGAACTACAGCCACCATAAAAATGTGTGCTAAAAAGAAACCGGATGCCTTAGAAGAAAAAAGGGTGGCAGATGGGACTCGAACCCACGACATTCAGAACCACAATCTGACGCTCTA
>Lana_p2__coassemble_1540_pt1 | contig 9933 bp, 5 predicted proteins | sample Lana_p2__metabat2_low_PE_019 | metagenome-assembled genome bin Lana_p2
GTATTGGTGTAGACATTCGTTATGTGCTTTACATCATCGACCAGTGGGGAAAAGCGGATCATCTGATTCGCGAAATCAATGCAAAATAATTGAAGCCGTATCTGTGTAAACGGATTTGCAGTAAGTAAGAATGCGTTGATTGCGTTCAAGCGGATTTCCGAATCCGCTTGCTATAGTGCATAATGCGTTACGCTAAAGCGGGCGAATTGCAAATCCGTCGGAACGTTTTCTCACTTGCAAAGCGTTTTCTGCTTGTTTTTAATTACTTGCGGACATATACAAACAAAACAGCCATGCATCCAAGCTTTCGCTTTCGATGCATGGCTGTTTTTATGCTTGTTTTATTGGCGGATGGGATTATTCCCAAATGCTTCCGTTATTTCCCCAAATGTCCATACCCTCTTCGTTACTGAGGATTCCTCCACCGTTGCCACCGGATATTGTAGGCTTTGTATCGCCATTGCCGTTAATACCCCATTGGTCTCCGCTTGCAGCCATCAGCTGTTCTGCTCCACGGAGTTTGACACATTTCATATTCGGTTTGCTATATTGCTTTTTCATGATTATCTGAATTATAAATTTTTCTACTGTTGTAATTGATTGTTTTTGTCTTAGAAGAATAGCACTTTCTTTCCGCTCTTGGTTACGAAGATACCCTTGGATGGTTTCATCACACGGCGACCTTGCAAGTCGAAGAACTCTTCCTTGGAAAGGTCGGTCACGGTTTCTTCTTCGATACCGGTTGTTCCTCCGCCATTCTCATCCAAAGAGAAAGCAAATCCGTAGGTTTGTGCTGTTGTTTGCGAAAGACTGCTTCCCGGCAAATAAGCTTTGTTAGATGGAATCAAACGATTTGGAGTAGCACCGTTTTGCATATCTTCAGTATCTTCCAGTTTGTAGAAACCAACTTCGAATGACGATGGCTTAGAAAGAACATAAGTAACTTTTCCTGTTGGCATTGTCCTTTGCATATAAGTTCCTTCAAGCGGATTTTTATCAATGCTTGATACCTGTACATTCTTATCCAAGATAGTCAGCGTATAGCTGCCTTGTGCTCCGGCAAGAATCATCGGCGTGTTGGCAGGAATCTTTTTATCTCTCAGCTCGCGCAATACAAATACATCCTGACCCTTGCTTTGGGCTACTCTTCCTACAAATGCCTGTAAACCTGTTTCCGGCAATTGAACTGCAAACGGATAGTTTACTGTAGTATATCCGGCTGCAGAAACAGATACCTCAATTGTAGTTGCAGGCATCAGATACCATTGAGAAGCACCGGCATCGGATCCCCATCCTACAATATTGTGACTTGCATCTTCATGAAGCTTATCCTTTGTAGAAGCATTTCCTCCATCTGCATCTATAGCAAATTTGGTCGGCGAAATGGTCATCAAATAATATTTTGCAGCTCCGGTAGTAGAGTCTGTCTCCTCAGTTGTTGGTACTTGAGTACTTTGAGTCACAGCCTTCAAGAATCTGTGTTGCGCACCGATTTTATATCCGTTTCCATCGGGAGTAAAAGTCCAAACCTGTGCAACATCAGCATTATTTAAATCCTTACCTTTAGCCGATACAGAATTTCCATTCATGGCCATTGTCATGTATTTGCTATAATATGATTGCAAACGATAACATTTATTAGTATCCAGTTTAACACAAGATTGGGCAACGGTAGACATTCCGGCAGCATAACCCTCAAGAGTACTCTTATTGAGTTCTGTCATTACCTTTTGTTTCTCTGTATCTGTTGCTAATCCACCCACACAACCTATAGGAGCTTGGGTAAAACAGTCTTTAGCCTTAGTATTTTGTGCTTGAATATCTGCATCAGTGAATTGCACCGCACGCACAGTGGAACCATTGTCACCTAATGCTGAACTATTATCCCAATAAGCCAATTTAGCATCACGGTAGTTTAAATAAGCAGAAGCAGTGCCGTGAAGTTTTAGGAACAAAACATGAGGTGTGTTATTCTTTTTCAAGTCCCATGATTGAGTGAGCGAACTGTTACCAGCATTTTTGTCTGCCATATGAGGAAAAGTTGTTTTATCTTGTCCACTCGGAGGAACAACTGAAGACAACACCTTGTTTGGTCCGGCACCGGCATTATAAATTTCAACTACTTCTGTTCCGTTTTCAGTTTGTTTCTTCACAAAAGCCCAATAAGAACCATAGTTGTTGGGATTCTGCTTTGTATTAAGATTCATATAATCATGATCTACATCATAACATATAAAATAATCTCTGATGGTCAAAGTATGCCATTTTGTATTAGGTGCAAATCCACTCTCTGTAGGAGCATCAGAATATTGAACATCTAAAACAGGCAGACTTTCTACCGGAGAGACTGAAAAAGTAGAACCTGCATCTGCACCACTCCAAAATGCTACCTTTCCATTCCCTGCAAAATCATTCATATAAGCATTTTGCGTTCCATCCAGCTTCAAAAAGAAGGCACCATTGCCGCTGCCGGCACTAAATTCCCATGCGGCTGTTTTTCCAGATAAAGCAGTTGTGGATGTCATTGTGGCATATGTACTTCCACTAAATTGTACATTGGAAGGAGCTGCCAAAACCATACCCACTCCAGCACCGGCATTGTAAATTTTAATCTTTCCATTTTCTTCTACAAAAGCCCAAAGAGAATTTTCATTTTTTGTATCAACAGTACTTGATAATGGAATGTAGCTTTGTCCGGAAACGTGCGTTAAATATTTATTACTGAGCTTCAATGTGTACCATTTTGTATTTGAATCCCACGAATCACCTTGTGGTGCTGTAGACAATTCAAAAGGATAAGGTGTTTGGGCAGCTTGTGTCACAGCTTTCACCACGGCCTCATCTGCCGTTGCTTTCGTTTGGGCAAAAGCAGAAGTCGAGAACGGCAACGCACTCAGTGCCATGCCGACAAATGTTAGTAAAATCTTCTTCATTGTGTTTCGTTTTATTTGATTTTTAGTTGTAATTCATTTTGACATCCATTAGGCAGCAAGTAAAAACAATTTGCTTATGCTTTTCATAATCTGGATATATCATACATCTAAATAAATGTTGTTTTTCAACGCGACAAAATTACATTATTTAGTTTGTTTTTATTTTTTAATGACATTAAAAATGGTTAAACTGCTGTTTTTTCCCATAAATAGGCTCTTAGAACCTCTTTAAACCTACATAAAAATACGATTATAAACAACATTTATACAATAGATACAAACAATAATCGGAAGATTTATATAGGGTGCCGGATTCGGAAATCCGGCAGAACGTATGCTTTGAACTAAAGAACGCATTCTTTTACAGTAAGCATACTTTTACAGCAAATATGCTTTTGCAGAAAGTTTACTTATAGTAATTCTGTGCGGTAGGATTTGTACTTATAGATACAAAGCGAAAAATCAGATTGTAAGCTGAATACCGAAACCACCTGTCGCATGGTTTCATATTTCGCTGTTTTCATAACATTACAACAAATGGAAATTCTCTATTCTAAAGAGAATAATGAATAAGTATACGAAAAAGACTGCATAGTAATACAGAAAAAAGAGAGATTATACAAAAAACACCATGGTGTCTAGCCATTTTTACCATGACTTCTTGAAATTTTCACCATGACTTCGTGAGAAAAACAACATGGTAATTTTTGAAAATGAATAAGACTTACATGCAATTTTGCCAAAGCAAAGGTATTTAAACATCTTTTCACACCTCAAAGACTCACCTGCAAGGCTTTCAAAAAACAGCACAACCCATTAAAACACTGATAGATAGGCAAAAAATCAAGTTCTGAGAATGCGGTATTTTCGGGCAGACTCCTACTGGGGTGCATATACGCTACGCACAGCCCATTACAAAATACAAAATGTCAGAAGTAACGTTTTGACATTTCACATGCATTCCGATACAACAAAAAAAGATGCTTTCTGACCGGGCAGCCATAAAAGCGCCAGGCCAGAAAGCATCTCACTATAAGAATCGTTCTAAATTTTACTTTTTCTTCTTGGGATAACGTCTTGCCCATCCCTCTTCCGAGAAATCAGGCTCCTCGCCTATCAAGTCGTTTCCCTTACCCGGCGTGCCGTCGCTAAAGAACTGTTTCCAGTCATCCTTAGAATATTTCTTGCCACGGGCAGCCGTGTAGCCACGTTCCTCACGCGATGGTTTATTGGCTTTTTCAGTCTTCTTGTCTGATTTCTTGTCAAGCTTCTTGTCTGCCTTTTCAGCACGTTCCTTTTTACCGCGCGCCGGGCGTTCGCCTCCACGGCTGTCGTCCTTGCGCTTGCGTTTGCGCTTGTTGTCTTCGGGAGCACCGTCAGACGAAGCAACTTCTACAACCACCTTGCGTCCCTTGACCTGCACTTTGGACAGTCCGGCAATGACACGCTCGGCCTCCTCCTCGGCCACCTCGAAGAACGAGAAGCTTTTCATCAGGTCGATGCGTCCCACTTCTACCTTACCTTTCACGTGGTCGTTCACCAGTTTCATCACCTCCTTGGCATAGAAACCGTCCAGTTTACCCAGATTGAGGAAAAGACGTACGAATCCCTCTTCGGCATTGCGTCCGCGCTTGCCTTTCTCGCCTTTTGGCTTGTCAGCAGGCTCTTCGATTTCGGGTGCATTGGCATAATACTGCAGGAATCGGCCAAACTCACGGCTTACGACACGCTTGATGAGCTCTTCCTTGTCGAGCCACTCCAGTTTGCGGTACACCTCGGGCAGGAACTGCTCGATTTCCTCCTCGTCCACCTCCACGCGTTCGATGTCGTCAATCACCTTGTACAGCTGTTTGGCACAGATGTCCTTGCCGCTGGGCAGTTCTTCTTTCACGAAGCTCTTGCCAATGATTTTCTCCACCTCGCGCACCTTGCTGCGCTCGCGGGTGTTGATGATACAGATGCTGGTACCTTTCTTTCCGGCACGTCCCGTACGTCCGCTTCGGTGCGTGTAGCTTTCAGTATCGTCGGGCATGCCGTAATTGATTACGTGTGTCAGGTCCTCCACATCGAGTCCACGGGCTGCCACGTCGGTAGCCACCAGGAACTGCACCCGGTGCTGGCGGAATTTCTGCATGGTAAGGTCGCGCTGCTGCTGCGACAGTTCGCCGTGCAACGCTTCGGCATTATATCCGTCTTGAATCAGCTTGTCGGCAATTTCCTGAGTTTCGAGTCGGGTACGGCAGAAGATGATGGCATAAATCTTGGGATAATAGTCCACCACACGCTTCAGCGCCAGATATTTGTCGCGTGCATGCACCATATAATACACATGGTTTACGGTTTCGGCTCCCTCATTGCGTGAGCCCACAACGATTTCTTGTGCCTGGCGCAGGTATTTTTTAGAGATGCGCTCAATTTCCTTGCTCATGGTAGCCGAGAACAACAAGGTGTTGTGGTTTTCGGGAACGCCCGCCAAAATGGTGTCGATACTCTCTGTGAATCCCATAGACAGCATTTCGTCGGCCTCATCCAGCACCACATTCTCCACGTGCTGCAGCGAAGCGGCACCGCGTTCCATCAAGTCGATAAGACGACCGGGTGTAGCCACAATCACTTGCACCCCTTTGCGCAAGGTGCGAATCTGCGATTCGATATTCGTACCGCCGTATACCGGCAATACATGCAGCGACGGCAGATATTTGGAATAAGCTTCCAAATCATCGGCAATCTGCAAACAAAGCTCACGGGTGGGCGACAATATAACAGCTTGAGTGTCTGTACGGTTCGGATCTACCTTCTGCAAAACAGGCAAACCATACGCAGCTGTTTTACCTGTACCTGTCTGTGCCAAGGCAACAACATCATTATTCACTCCCAGTAAGTAAGGAATCACTTCCTCCTGTACCGGCATCGGGTGTTCATAACCCAGTTCTTCAATCGCTTTACGGATTTCCTCGGAAACCCCAAGCTCTTCAAATGTTCTCAAAATATGTTTTATTAAAAATTCTGTGCAAAGTTAGCTAAAAAATCAGTCAAATACAGCATGAAACGGTGTTTATATCAATTATTATAAGTCCTTGACATTTAATTTTAGGAAGGAGAAGCCTACAGCAATAAAAGAAATCCGGGGAATTTGAAAACACATACAGCAACCAAAACACAAACAATCGAGGCAAAGAAAAACGAACATGTTCGGCTGTTACAAACGGCAAAGGAAAACATTTAAGTGGACGGCTCCAACGAGAGCAACAGTAAATTAATAAGTGTTAGCATTTTACGCATTCGCGTGCGGACTGCAAATCCGGCGGAACGTGAATTTGTAAACCCAGAAACAAAACAAAAACGTTCCTGGGGATTTGAAATCCCCAGGCTATATAATTGGCGGATTTATAATCCGCACGTGTCAGCGTAAAGACATTGTGAATACACTTGCGTCAGGAATATCAAACAATTTCTTCCATGCCAACCAATTATCATGAAGTCTTGATGCCATTCATTACTCTTCCAAGTATTGTATCACGGTAAGTATTAAAGATGTTAGGCTTCAGCATGACGTAGTTAGGCAAACTTTCAAGATACTCCAGTTCAAAAACAAGACGAGGGTCTTTATCCTTGCTTTCGGGATGAATCTCTGCCTTGTTTCCGATACGCGCTATACGAATTAAATACAAGTCTTTTACTCCCAATCCTTTTATATAAGGCATAAAATAATATAACTTATTCAAAGCCACAGTTGAAGGAAATCCCTTCACTTTCCCCGTGTAGTAAATTTTTGCTTGTCCCCCATCCAGAAAATAGTCCGTATTGTCTGGTTTCACAAAACCTATCAAAAGGTTCTTTGTCATATCCAAAGTATATGATTTCTTTGGCTTGTTAACTTTTATCTGAGACTTGAGTTCAGAAAACAAATCGAAACTTAAAGTTGGGAGCGTATCACGCTGTACATCTATAGGACGAGTTGAAACAGGCTCCTTCTCATAGATAAAACGATAAAGACTCTTGCCAATTTGTTGTACCACACCACAAACCAATGCATTTCCCATTAGAAAAGCCCTGCGCCCGTCTGTCACTTCGGGATGACAGGTATGGTTGTCCGGAAACATGTTCAGTCGCTCCAATTCTATAGGAGTCAGACGACGGTATCTACCTGAAGGTGTAAGAACTACGTGTTTAAAACGAGAAGCAGCCGAACCACCCTCACCAGTAATAATGGTTCTTGACGGTTTATCCAAAGAATCCGGAAATGCCATGCCTCCTTCCGAGAAGGTATAAGTAAATCCCTCCTTAGACGTACGTTCAATCTTCTTTGCACCTTTCTCGTATTTCCACTTTGCCAAGTCCTCCTCCGTAATAAAGAACTCTTCGGGAACCATAGATTCGTCAATCACATTTCCACCCAATGTCATATTCGGTCCATCATATACAGCCTCAGCATCCACTGAATAAACGCAACGGTTGCGCATAATTCCGGCAGTTCCAAACGGACTGAATTTTCCGTCTTTATTAAAGTTATCCGAGATATCTTTAATGGAGCCTTCTATTTCAAATTCCGAGAGCGACTTCTCCTTCATGGTAAACGGGAAAGCCTTAGCCAACACCCCTTCATAAAGCACCCAGTCACTCAACTTATGAATTTGCTCAGCTATGTGAGCATCTTCACGATAGCCAAGGATATAGGTACGGCGTCGACGTTGCGGCATGCCATATTCTGCAGCATTAATTACCCGCCATTCAACCGAATAACCCAAATCAGCCAAAGAAGCAAGAATAATGGCAAAATCACGTCCCCTTTGCTTAGCAGGCGAACCCAACAAACGATCGACATTCTCGAAGAACAAATAATTCGGGCGCTTATCCCCCTTCTCGTTAAGAATACGATATATTTGCCACCAAAGCACACCTTTTTTACCTTCTATACCCCCAGAACGGCTGAGTGTTGCTGCCACAGAATAATCCTGACAAGGAAAACCTCCGACCAAAAGATCATGATCGGGTATTTCATCTGTCGGCACAGTATTAATATCCTTGTTAGAATGTCCCTTGGAACCAAATCTGGCTCTATAAACAAGTGACGCATCCTGATGAACTGTAGAAGGTTCCCATTGATTGTTCCAAATTGTTTCATAAGCATCAGAAGCACCTTCCAAGCCAATGCGAAAACCTCCAACACCGGCAAATAACTCTACAACCTTTATTTTATTATCATTTCTGTGGGGCATATCATTTAAATATATGAGATTTCTTGTAATTTTTTTGCTATGTATGAACCTTTCAGCCAAAAAAACTGAGGCAACATTCGTATACCGTTCACACAATCTGTTCTTGTTTGATCTGTTGAAATACTTGCTCCTCCTCGGAAAAACACTTCGTATTCAGAACTCTTTGGGAAATTAGGCGCACCCATATACGAGCCGCTGTTATTCATTCTCTTTTTACCCTGTTTATCGTAAACATATTCCCATTCAAGTTCATTATGATGAATCAGTTTTCGGGAGTCCTCCCATGTTCTGCGAACTTCGTTTTCTATAAAGTTCTCATCAAAAGCAAAACGTTTGAAACCTTCGAAAGTCGTGACAGACGGATCTTTGCTGTCATGTTCACAAAATACAGGACAAAGGAAACTATGTTCGCAAAAGTAATTATATATATCAGATTCCTCAAAGTCGGCATCTCTGTCAGCCCACTCTTCAAAATCTATCCGTTTCAGCTTCATATCTTCCGTTCTGCCTCCATCGGGTGTAACAGTAATCGTCTTAGCAATAATACCAGCCTTTGTAAAGTCTGAGATTTGATTGAGGCGGTTACAATCCGTTCCAAACATTCGAATCACACATTTAGATGCAATATCCTTGACATTTGCTTCTATTCCTAACATTTCTCTTAATTGAGCCAATGTTTTTCCGCTGTATTTCAAAGACAAAGCATGACAATGTGCATCCAACTCTACAAAACCTGAAAAAGACTCTTTTAGTTTGATTTCGTTCTTAACCCTACTCTTGTCAAAATGCCCTTTTACGATATAGTCAACAAAAGTTTGTTTCAATCTATACCGAGGTTTCTGATAAGAACCCGATGCCTTGCGTTTAAAACCGGGAACCAATTCTATCAGCAAAAGACTCGGACGCAAAAGATGGGTAAATCCCTCAAGCTGTGCATTACGACTCTGCTTGTCGGGATATTGATGGTATATCTGTTGCAAATAATCCCGAACTATCTCCCAATCGTTGCGCAGTTTCGCCTTCTCATCATCAGAAAAGGAATTATAACAATAATCAACTATGGGAAACTCTGCATAACCAGAAGCAGGAACCACTTCGTAAGATTTGTATTCATAGAATACAATTAATAGCCTTTCTGATTTTTCCCAAAAATGAGACGTATCAAAATCAGTTTGTATTGTCGGCTCAAAAGTCACTCCTGTAATACTGATACCTTCCTTGGCTCCGAGATAAATATTATAGGCTGCTCCTGTTTTTCCGTTAGCATTCTTCAAGTCTTTCTTTGAAACACGAACTCCTGTTGTCTTTAACTCTGTCAGAACACCGTCAACCTCTATGTCACATTCTTGATTACTGTCCCTCTCATAGCCAAAAACTGATTGTTCTATCACATCACCGGCAATTCCGGTTATTTTCTTACTATTTAAGGTACGGGCAAACTGATGAGATTTATCAACCTCACCTAAAGTCTTCCCCTTGACACTTTCTAATATGTTATATACCTGTGCCTTTGTGAATTTTCTATCATCAGTTACAGCCATATTTGTTCCGTATTACAATAATTGTTGCAGACTTTTCTGCTTGCATAATCAGTAAATGGTGAACAAATGTACTACTTTTATTTATCATTATGATAATACTTCTGCTCCTTTTAGAGAATTAGCTTTACTTTCATAAAAAATATCCAACGTTATAAACTGCTTCATCATAGTATTTAAAGCACACTTGCTGATACTTGCAACGCATCCGAAAATCCAAAATATACTTTTTCGTTCCGTCAG
>Lana_p2__coassemble_2305_pt1 | contig 6909 bp, 6 predicted proteins | sample Lana_p2__metabat2_low_PE_019 | metagenome-assembled genome bin Lana_p2
ATATAAAGGTGTGCAGTCTATCTGCATTTGGGAATCTTTTTCTCTTAAAAGAAATTATAAGTGTATATAATTCAAAAATGATAATCAAAGTAATTTTTACGTTCCACCGGATTTGCAACATGGGTGTTTCCAATAGTGTTCAGAAACTGTAAGTTAATGATTACGTTCCGCCGGATTTGCTTTCTATGTTAAAATCCAAACATTTTGACCATTATTTTTAGTTATACTGATGTTTTGAGTGTGTTGTAAAACTCAAAATCGGGATAGTTCATTTGATGGTATTGGAATGCCGCTTTCAAGCAGCTTTTGTCAAAAGGAGCGTTGTGTGCCACTAAAGGCAATCCTTCGATTAGCGGCTCTATTTGTTGCCATACTTCAGGAAAGAGGGGCGCCTCAGCAGTATCTTCGTTCGTAAGTCCATGCACTTACGAACAAAAGTATTTGTAATAATTCGGTTCCGGACAAATAAATGAGTCAAACGAGTCGGTTATCTCATGCTTGCGAACAAACACGATGTCGACCAATCACACGGAACAGCACTCGTTGTGGGCTGTCTAAAAATCTATAGCTGCAAAGTGGTTCATATTTTATTCTTGATAATAGTCCTTTTTGTTTTTAGATTTGTTTTCTTGAGAAGTTGTGAACTTTATTTCCGATTCAGCAGCCATTTGTTTATTATCCTCAAAGGCTGTTATTATATAAGGTGTAGCTGCTTCTGATTCCACTTCCTTATTCAAGTGCAGACTAAGCCTTTCCTTCAGCTTCGTGTTGCGTTTCAGTACTGACATATTGCGGATGGCATACGACAGAGCTTTTTTGCTTCCAATCAGAACACAGATTTTTTTTGCTCGCGTGATACCCGTATAAACCAGGTTTCTTTGCAACATCATAAAGTGCGACATCAAGATGGGCATCACCACAATGGGATATTCCGATCCTTGAGATTTGTGAATCGTGGTGGCATAAGCTAAAGTCAGTTCATCCAATTCTGAGGCTTCGTATGCCACGGCACGTCCTTCGAAATTAACGCACAGCGTTCTTTCCTCCATGTCGACAGACTCCACATACCCTAAGTCTCCGTTGAAGACATCCTTGTCATAGTTGTTGCGCAACTGCATCACGCGGTCTCCCTGACGGAAGGCATAACCGCCACGATGTAATGCCGTTGTTGACGGATTGAGAGCTTGTTGCAAAGCCATGTTTAAATTGGCAGCGCCCACGATGCCTCGTTGCATGGGAGTCAGTACTTGAATGTTGCTGGCACTTTGGTTATAGGCTTTTGTCAGGCGGTTTTTCACCAGATTGACAATTTCTGAAGCCACCGTTTCCGGTTCCTCTTGTTGGATAAAGAAAAAATCGGTGGCTTTGCCGTTGCTGATATCGGGAAATTTGCCCTGATTAATGGCATGCGCACTCATGACAATGCGACTGCTTTGTGCCTGACGAAAGATGCGTGTCAGCCGAATTACCGGTATGATGCCGCTTTCGATGATATCGCGCAACACATTTCCCGCACCTACACTGGGTAATTGGTCGATGTCGCCCACAAAAACTACGCGCATGGAATGTGGTATAGCTTTCATCAAATTATTCATCAAGATGATGTCTATCATCGAACACTCGTCTACGATAAGAGCATCTCCTTGCAAGGGATTGTCCTCATTGCGTTTATATCCCTCCATCGGACTGAACTCCAGCAAACGATGGATGGTTTTTGCTTCCATGCCGGTAGCTTCGCTCATTCGTTTTGCTGCACGACCGGTAGGCGCAGCCAGCAAAATCCTCAGTCCCATATGCTTCAAGGCGGCAATAATCCCTTGTGTGGTTGTAGTCTTTCCTGTTCCCGGCCCTCCGGTAAGCACCATCACTTTAGATCGGACAGCTTCTTCTATAGCCTGAATCTGAACTTCGTCATACATCACGCCCGTTTCTTTGGACAGCGCTTGTACGTCTATTTGTTGTGCAAACATATTGTTGCCCGATGCATACATGAGTGTCTGCAGGCGGTTGGATGTACCTGCTTCGGCATAATAAAAGGGTGGGAGGTAAATAGCTTCCTCGTCTGTTTTCAGATCCTCCGAAAGAATCATGCTTTGTAGCGCTTCTTCAATGGATGTCTCTTCTGCTTCGAGCAATTCAAGAGCCGTTTTTATCAGCTGTTCTCTTTCGGCATACACATGTCCTTCGTTGGCCAGTTGGTTTAAAGTATAGATGATGCCGCTTCTGCATCGGCGAATGTCATTCTTTTCATAGCCCATCTTTTGTGCAATGCCGTCGGCTGTTTTAAAACCGATACCCCAGATGTCGTCAGCCAGCCGATAGGGATTGTCCTTCACCTTGTCGATACTGTCTTTTCCGTATTGCCGGTAGATTTTGGCGGCATAGGCTGTGCTCACGCCATAGCCTTGCAGAAAGAGCATCACGTTTTTTATGTCCTTTTGCTTTTCCCAACTCTCTCGAATCATCTTGATTCGTCCTTTTCCGATGCCCGGAACCTCGTTCAACCGTTCAATATCCGTTTCGATGATGTCGATTGTTTCCTCGCCGAACTGTTTTACTATGAGTTGGGCAAACTTTGGGCCAATGCCTTTTACCAGTCCGCTGCCCAGATATTTTTCGATGCCATATACTGTAGCCGGCATCACCTCTTCCCAAGATTGGCACACAAACTGGTTCCCATATTTCTTGTCCACCTTCCATTCGCCTTCACAGAGCAGTACACTGCCTGCAGGCACTTCCAGCAAATAGCCGACAAGTGTGACCAGGTCATTATACCCTTTCACTTTTACTTTCATCACCGAGTAGCCGTTTTCTTGGTTTTGATATGTGATGCGTTCTACGACACAACGAATTTTGAGCATGGTTACAACTGTTTATTCAGAAACTTAATCTATGAGTGGATAAACTTTTTTTCGATACAAATTTAGCAACTTCGTTCTGATAAGGCATCATATATCCTGTAAAAAAAGCCTTTGCGACATAAATTCGTGCTCTGACAAAAGCAACATCATCTTCCGGTGTATGACAGCTTCTTAGTCCAATTTCTTGCCCAGACTGAAGATAATTGACCAAGTCTCCTCTTCTGTGTCTTCATTTTCCACCCAATAACCCTTGTTTGTCACTTCAAAATGCAATACTTTAGTGCCACTTTCATTCTGGATGACAATTTCTTTTATCGGAATCTGGTTGTCGTCTTCGTCTGTAATGTCGGCCATATCGTCAGAGTCATAAAAGAGCATATCATCTCCTTCCTGAAACTTTTGCAAATCGTTCCATTGTTCGGTCATAGCCTCATCCGTGTATGTCACGATATATTTTTCTCCTTCGATCCGAGGCTTAATCAGATGAATTTGGTGTGCTGGCGGCAGATTATTCTCGTCCAGGTCGTATTCAAACAAGTTCAGTTTTCCCTTTACGTCCAAAATAGGCTCGTCGAATAGGTGGGGATTCTCGAGAATCCATTGCTGGCATTCTTCGTCGGCCCATAAAGAATCGCTTTCTGTTGTGATGCCTACTACGTCCACATAGCCAATGATGGCAGAGGTAGGCATTTCTTCTACGGGAGGAATCCAACCGAAGTCTATTGCATTACTAAGCTTGCCGTAAAAAAACGGCCCGAACTTTTGTGGCCACGATTTGGGAACTTTGGTAGAGGAAGTGTGGATTAGTATTCTGCATGGAACCTGTGCCGGTTTCCATGTTCTGTTTTCAATGTCTTTCATGCCGCTGCAAATCAGCGAAGCCCAAGGTTGTCTGATAGATAATGTTTTCATTTTGTTTCTGTTTTAGTTAGACGAAAATTAAGATAAGAAAAGATACAAGCCAAAAGCAAGTCCCCAAAAAATAAAAGTCATACAGCAACCACTGTTCGATGAACGGGACTTTGATGAGAAAGCTTTCGCCACGTCAAAGATGCTGAAAGTAGTTTTTCGGTACACCTTATTATATAAGGCTCTCTTGGGATGTAGCAATCCCATGCCTTTTTTCCCGTATCCCGGTATGATGGCCCGCTTGATGGCTCGGGTTGCTCTGCCCGAAGTCCGGGCACTGAAACTTTTCTTCAGTGAAGGTTTTCGCATTCCTATTTTCATGACAATGTTCTTTTAGTCGTTTTCATATTGCAAATATAAGCATCTCTTGTGCATCCTATCTGCACAGACAAGATTTTTTTTTCAGGAATATGATATTTGATGCATAAGGCTCGTTTACGATTTCCTAAAGTCCGTTTATTGTTGGTTTTATGCGCCTGATGTGCCCTGCTCTTAGCGAAGTAGAAAAAAATAAGGCCCCACGAAAGTGGAGCCTTAATACATTACCATTCGTCATTTTCATTACCGGTCAAACCGTTCTTGATGCATTCCTCAATCTTGTCCATCACAACATTTGAATAGGCATGTGCCATAACCAACGCTTTGCTTGATGTTTTCTTATGGGAGTCCTTTTCGGCAAATGGAAAACAATTGTCCAGAGTCCAGTTTTCATCCGAGCGAGAAGGCCGTGCACTCCCATCGCTGAAAGCCGACAACCATCCGCCTCCTACCATTCGGATGACATCATAGTAGGGTACAGAATAAGTGATTCTGACTTTCTCGTCTTTGATGTCACATTTAATGATGGGTCGGATACTTACCGCATAGTTGTTCACTCCTCCGACATGCTGTGCTATGTTGCTGACACAACCTTCGGCAATAATCGTACCAAGTTCCTTGTCGTTCAGTTTAATTACAGAGTTTGCATCGTTAAAAGTTGCCGTAAACCAATAATTAAGCAAGACATACAGTTGCTCTTTGTTTTTGGATGGCGCCGGAATAACTTGCACATACGTAATAGCATTATTCTTGTCCAGAGAAATCTGCGAAGCTAAGTTTTTTGCTGCATCTACCCATTTCTCTCCATATCTTTCTTTGGCATATTTTTCAAGTTCCTCTGCTCGTAGGATTTGGGCATTTACAGACAAGCCCAGAGTGAATAATGCTAGTACAATAAGTATAATTCTTTTCATGATGTTTTGTTTTTGTTTAGAATTCAAATCCAAGTTTAATTGAGACTGCTTCAGTGTTGTTTATTCGAGACGATCTTACATAATCGAGCCTTGAAGCGTTTGTAAAATGATCGAATGTATCGAAATACAGCATTTCAAAGACATAGCCTAAAGACAGGTTGATGGCCTGTTTCTGGTTTAAGGAGAATCGGCAACCAATAGAGGCGTCAATATATCCGTTTCCTTTCTCAGTAAGAAAAGCACCGCATTTGAGGTCTATGAACGGGCTTGCTTTGGCTTTCATGAAATTGCAACGAATGTTGGCAAATACAGGAATTTCTACTTGGTTGTTTCGAACGTCAAGCGGTATTGGTGACTTGTCTGTTTCATAAGATGACATAAAATGAACTCCCAATCCGGCACCGAGGAAAAAATGAGGCGAGAACTGATAACCATGCGAAGTATTCACCTCAAACCGACCGAAAGAATAATCTCCCACACCAATGGAATAACCTGCATCCACATAGCCGCGGTAGCATTTTTTAGAGATGTTTTGCGCATTCAAGCCAAGAACAAAAGACAGCAAGGCTGTCAGCAAAATGATTTTTTTCATGATAAATACAAATTAAGTTGTTTGTTTTTCTTGATTTGATGCAAAGGTACAAGCTATGTGTGCAGCCTATTTGCATAGAAAAGAAAAAAATTAAATTTTGTATCATTAAATTTGGCATTGTGCTTTTATCCCAGTTGAAGTGGCTTGATACATTAGGAAACTGAGAATCTTTGCCAGTCAAAAAAACAGCTGATTCTGAAATCCGCTTGAACGTATACCTTATTATATATAAGGAGAAATCGAAATTTTAGGAAGCTTCCGTTGGGAAAATCATTAAAAAATTGTTTTCTTTGTATTGTATTTATCAAGGTTATAGCTTATGGGAACAGAAGGACTTCAAGATCGTTATATCAATCCGTACACGGACTTTGGCTTTAAGCTGCTTTTCGGAACAGCCATGAACAAGGAAGTGCTCATCAATTTCCTCAATGCACTGCTGCTGGGAAAGGAAGTAATCAAGGATGTCACTTATCTGAATACCGAACATTTGGGTACACAAGAATACGACAGAAGAGCCGTGTTCGATGTATACTGTGAAAATGACCGGGGAGAGAAAATACTGGTGGAGATGCAACGCGGAGAACAACAGTTCTTTAAGGACAGAAGTATTTATTATGCCACGTTCCCCATACACGAGCAGGCTCCGCGTGGTGAGTGGGATTATGAATTGAAAGGTGTTTATATCATTGGAATTCTTAACTTCATCTTCCAAGACGGAATTGCAGACAGCGACCATTATCACCATCAGGTGCAATTGGTGGAACTACGAACCAAGGAAGTGCTCTACGACAAACTGACCTTCATCTATCTGGAAATGCCAAAGTTTAACAAGACGGAGGCGGAACTGGAAACCATCTTCGACAAATGGATGTTTGTGCTCCGCAACTTATCCAATTTACAGGAAAGACCGCTTGCCTTGCAAGAATGTGTCTTCAACAGACTGTTTCAAGCAGCAGAGATTGCTACTTTCAGCCGTCAGCAGCGCAGTGAATATTGGGACAGCTTGAAAAGTTACCGCGACTGGAAGAACGTTCTGGATACAAACATGAAGAAGAGTTTTGTCAAAGGACGTGAAGAAGGATTAAGTGAAGGAATGGAAAAAGGAGAGGTAATCAAAGCCGAGAAGATTGCCCGAAAAATGAAGGAAATGGGATTCTCTATGGAAGAGATTCAACAAGCTACCGGTCTTACGATGGAACAGCTTGACAATCTGAATTAAATTTAGTATGCAACATGGTTTATTGGCAGGTATTTCTTATGGAGACACTGTCCAGAATTTTGTGTAAATGGAAACAGGATTCAGTTGTAAGTTTGT
>Lana_p2__coassemble_3183_pt1 | contig 5073 bp, 6 predicted proteins | sample Lana_p2__metabat2_low_PE_019 | metagenome-assembled genome bin Lana_p2
ATTATTTTTCGTATTTACAAGGATTTTTTCGGTGGATTTGCAATCCGCCGGAACGTACTCGTTGCATTGGGAGAGAAGAAAAAGGCAGGTGCTTTATAAAAAGAACCTGCCAATAACCCCTGTTGGATACTAATTCTAATTCAGGTTGTCAAGCTGTTCTGTTGTAAGACCGGTAGCTTGCTGAATTTCTTCCGTGGAGAATCCCATTTCCTTCATTTTTCGGGCAATCTTTTCCGCTTTGATTACCTCTCCTTTTTCCATTCCTTCACTTAATCCTTCTTCTCGACCTTCTTCTCGTCCTTTAGCAAGCCCTTCTTCTCGTCCTTTAGCGAGTCCTTCTTCTCGTCCTTCTTCACGTCCTTTGACATAACTTTTCTTCATGTTAGTATCCAGAACGTTCTTCCAGTCTCGGTAACTTTTTAAGCTGTCCCAATATTCACTGCGCTGCTGAGGATTGAAAGCAGCAATCTCTGCTGCTTGAAACAGTCTGTTGAAGACACGTTCCTGCAGGGCAAGCGGTCTTTCCAGTAAATTGGATAAGTTGCGGAGCACAAACATCCATTTGTCGAAAATGGTTTCCAGTTCCGCCTCCGTCTTGTTAAACTTTGGCATTTCCAGATAGATGAAGGTCAGTTTGTCGTAGAGCACTTCCTTGGTTCGTAGTTCCACCAATTGCACCTGATGGTGATAATGGTCGCTGTCTGCAATTCCGTCTTGGAAGATGAAGTTAAGAATTCCAATGATATAAACACCTTTCAATTCATAATCCCACTCACCACGCGGAGCCTGCTCGTGTATGGGGAACGTGGCATAATAAATACTTCTGTCCTTAAAGAACTGTTGTTCTCCGCGTTGCATCTCCACCAGTATTTTCTCTCCCCGGTCATTTTCACAGTATACATCGAACACGGCTCTTCTGTCGTATTCTTGTGTACCCAAATGTTCGGTATTCAGATAAGTGACATCCTTGATTACTTCCTTTCCCAGCAGCAGTGCATTGAGGAAATTGATGAGCACTTCCTTGTTCATGGCTGTTCCGAAAAGCAGCTTAAAGCCAAAGTCCGTGTACGGATTGATATAACGATCTTGAAGTCCTTCTGTTCCCATAAGCTATAACCTTGATAAATACAATACAAAGAAAACAATTTTTTAATGATTTTCCCAACGTAAGCTTTCTAAAATTTCGCTTTATATATAATAAGGTGTGCGTTCAAGCGGATTTCCGAATCCGCTTGCTGTTAGTTTGGCAAAACTTTCTTTTTAATACTTCAAAAGCGTAAAAATAATCAGTTTTGTCTTTAAATTCGATGATTCCAATAAAAAATCACGGCAATATATGCGACATCTGAAGTATTTATTGTATCTTTGTCGCATTAAATAGATTGATTTATGATAAATTCAAAAGAAATATTTGGAAGGCGCCTAAAATTGGCAAGACAGAAAGAGAAGCTTTCATTGGAAGAACTCTCAAATAAGACAGGTGGCGCTGTGTCAAAGCAGACCATCTCTAAATACGAAGCAGGTAAAGTGATGGCAGGTAGTGATATATTAGAGAAACTTGCAAATGCACTTAAGGTTTCAATGGAATATTTTTTTCGCCCATTTTCTTTTGATATGAGTGAGATTAATATATCGTTTAGAAAGAAATCAAGCGTTAAGGCAAAAGACGAGTCCTCTCTTGTCTCAAAAATTCAAGATAAGGTCGAACGTTATCTTGAAATAGAAAAGATCTTATCAATCGATAATGCATATAATAAGACCGAAATATTCCCAATCATCTCTTCTGCAGCTCAAATGAAAGAGTTGGCAAAAAACATTCGATTACAATGGGGGTTGGGCAATGCTCCCATTGAAAACGCGAAAGAATTGCTTATCCAACATGGGGTAAAAGTCTTTGAGGTGGATGGGCCTGATGGATTTGATGGCGTAAGCGGTGCTGCCAACGATTCTATTTGGGTTATTGTTCTTAACAATGAAAAGAAGCATGTTGAGCGTAAACGTTTGACTACTTTCCATGAATTTGCACATTTGCTAGCTAATAATGTATTTGACACAACATTATCTCAAAATGAAAAAGAGAAGCTGTGCAATGTATTTGCTTCAGAAATGTTATTGCCCTCTCAAGTACTGGTGGATGCGTTTGGTACAAAATCCAAAATATCATTTCAAGAGTTGATTTCTGTGCAATGTACATATGGTATTTCCATAGATGCCATTATGTATTCACTTAAAAGCTTGTCAATTATTAGCGATAAGCGGCATAGATCTTTTTGCATTCAAAAGAATATGAGCTCAAAGTTTAAATCTGAAGTAGAAGAAAGTAGGTTTAAAGAAAAAGAGAATTCGTGTTTTTCTGATTCAGAAGCCTACACAAACATGGTGTATAGTGCCTTAGCTCAGGAGTTAATAACGCCAAGTAGGGCAGCGGAATTCTTAAGCATACCTGTTTCTGATGTTCAATCTCAATCACTTGCATTCTAATGGAACAGGGGATTTTAGATTTGGTAATTTCGTCCGCCGCAATTGAACGGCTAGTCAAGTACAAGAACAGAATCAAACAATGTTATCAGCTACATACTACTGGCATCATAAAGCATGCATGTTCTGTGTCTCTTTTGGAATTGTCGAATGTTTCAATTAGTTCCTTTAGCGGAAAAGAAATGGAACGTTTTCTAGAATTCTTCTACGATAATTCTGCTATTCTACAAGCAATGGGGTTTAATGATAGTTCTGCTTTGTTTTATGCGTTGAGCAATAATTATTCTGTAGTTATCACCGATAAGGTTACAGAAGGAACTTGCTTTCAGTTGAACATAAAGACCGTAAGACTAGAGGATGTACTAGACAGACTAAAACCTCTTGAGGAACGAGATTCATACGCATTGTCTGCCGAAAACAGCACAAGCAAATCTCAAATGAATTTGACTTCCCAAGGGATTATTTCATCAATTAATAAAAGGAGGCTTATGATGAGATAGCACTTATAAGACGAAAAAAGCCTCATGCTATCGGCAAATAGCAAGAGGCTGTAAGTCGTTGTATTCTCGATTGGCGCGACTAGTCTTACCTATAACCGAGGACGAAGCGGACGAATTCAGTTGCAAAGGTAGTAATACTATTTGTAGTTTTGATGCTTCAGACTCGTTAATCGAAAGTTTTTTATTAGTTTTTATCATTTTAAGGTTTAAAAGATGACCAAAATGACGGATAATAGACTTTTCAACGAGGACGAATGGAATGCTATGGTGTCCACCTCTCATGAAATTATTAGTGCCCAAGTGCCTGACCACTTAGGCATACTACACCATGGCTTGTGTCAGAACCTTGACTTTACAGGAACTTTCCAAATGCCTGTCGTAAAGCCAATATTATGCGACATTCCAAAACGAATTGTAGCATTTTATCGGACTACTACTGGCAAGTACGGAAATGCTGTACCACATTTCTACACGGACGACAAACATCTTGAAGGCTTATGGACATACCCTAATAAATTCGTTGACTCTATTCTTTCGAGGGATTCACTCATTATTGGGCCAGACTTCTCTGTCTATGCGGAAATGGTCTTTGCCCAGAAGCTATGGAATATATTCAGGAACAAACTGCTTGTGGCTTGGTGGCAATTCAATGGAATTGATGTCATCCCCAATATCTCTTGGATGAATGATAATTATGAGTGCTCTTTTGAAGGATGGCCCAAAGGATCAGTAGTTGCAGTAAATAGCACTGGAGTCGGTAATAGCGAACGATGCAAGACTATGTGGATAGAAGGCTATAATAAGATGATAGATTATTTACACCCCATTCATATAGTCCGTTATGGCGCAAAACAGATTGGCGAAAATGAGGCTATTAGCACTTACTATCCTAATGATAACTTAACAATAGCACGTCATGGGTGGTAATAGTTCTTATAGTAAAGGCTGGGGCGGTGTACCAACTGGTAAACGCACCCACACAGAGACTAATTATCGTATAGAAGGGCACAAGGTTGTCTATTTTACAGAGAAAGGTGAACAAAAAAAGAATATCTTGAACTCCAATTCGTCTGATGCTATTTATATTATAGGCACAAAACAGCCGGATGGTACTATTCAGGTTCACAGTGTCAATGTATTTAAGGGACACGATTTAGCCTATGAGATTAATTTGGAATTTGATTCTAATGGTAATGTGATTCCTTTCAATAATGGAAAGGGCAGTCATGCGCATACTTGGCAAAAAGATTCTTCCGATGGAAAATTAAAGCGAAAAAGCCATGATAAGAAGAATTCATTTCCGATAGATTCAAAGTACAATTCATTGATATCGAAAATTGAGACATTCAACAAACAAAAAAAGAAATAATAATGGTTCCGATAAAGAGAAAAATAGCCATCCCCGATTTTTACGGAGTTGGTAAGCACATCTATGAAGATGAGTTAGGCTGGCGACTATCTATGAAAAAAGAAGCTGGCTCTGTGGTTTCCAAAGAAATATTTAGAGATCAAGTAGTCGACGTTGGCTTAAACCTTGGCTTTTATTATATCGACAATGACACCTTCTATGGCATCCATAGAGAGTCTTACCCTATTGAATGCAAAATTTTGCCAAGAGATAGGAGTAAAGAATTTATTGGCTGGCAGTGCAATGGAGATACGCATCGCGACGGTGAAGTGATAGCCTCCTTTGAAGATGAACATGATATTTGGGACAATTTGAATATTAATGGTCATTCACTCGAAGAGGTGCTTGCACGATCTTACATTATCGCCTTGAATTAGCATTTGACTGATGATACCTTTCTTTATCTATTGATAGCTTGATATGCTTCGTTCGTAATTGGCGTAGATTTGGTACAATATCTTGTAATACGCTGAATATCAATATGCGTTATCTTAGAGGAGGTAAAGTAAGCTAGATAAATAAACATAAGTTTTTATAAGTAAAGGCATGAAACTCAAGTGGTTTTACGCCTTTTTTATTTTTCTTTATAATGCTGATCTATGATTATTGGATTTTAATGGCATAATTGTACCATATTTTAGAGGAACGCCTTCTGGAACTGGTGTGGGAAGGATGGAGACGTCAAGA